>Ga0209340_1001335_pt1 | contig 18300 bp, 13 predicted proteins | sample EPASupsiteSAE323_FD_187266 | JGI IMG/M metagenome (GOLD analysis project Ga0209340, IMG submission 187266) | Bioremediated contaminated groundwater from EPA Superfund site, New Mexico - Sample SAE3-23 (SPAdes) (version 2) | ecosystem: Environmental > Aquatic > Deep subsurface > Groundwater >... | reverse complement strand
CGAAAAGGATACGGGTACGGGAAAAAGTTTGTTCGAGTGTATAATCCGATCCTAATGCCGCATCTTCGAAATGGGTCATACTCAAAGTCGGATCAACGTCGTAACGGTGTGTTTTATCGAGGAGATAGTAGAGATACTGTGCTCTGTCTTGGAGATATTTCTCCGAATAGTGTGTCGGATCGATGTCGGTGTAGGCGGGAAGGTTTCCTTCTATAGCAAAAGGGTTTAGTTTCGTGAGGGCGTAAAGGATCGCTTTGTCCCCTTTGGCTTGGGTGGCGATGGAAGAAGCGGAATTGTCGATTAGGAAGTTGATATTTAGATTTATATAACTGTTATCTGTCGCATATTTTTTAAGTTTAACCTCCATATCTTCAACTTTAGGGAGATTAGATAATTGAAAAATATCTGCTAATGCTTTTAAAGAACTACTAACAGGATCTTTACCCGACTGAACTACCGTATCATAAAATTGTGTAATTTCATTTATCGTAATATTAGGATCAATAGTGGCAAATACAGCATAAAAACTAATTGTATTTGCTAATGTTACACTACTATGTCCCGAATTTGGAAATTCAATATCTTGACTTCCAAAGTTAATACCAATATCTGCTACAAAAGTCAATCCGTCACGTGCCGCAATATTGGTGATTTTATTGTTGGGATAAGTTGAAGAACTTGCTGAAAACAGTGCTTTAATATTCCCCCATACCCCATCAAGTCCAGGTGCATTGTATGTGTAGGCTTGATTGACAATTGAGGGGTGCTTTGCAGTGAAAACCTGAGTTAAAAATCCACCCAATGAGTGACCCGTTACATCAACAACTGTATTCGTCGATAAAAGCCCAAGACCACCATCAGCTACTGAAGTTGTAAGCCTACGATAAAATGCTTCTAATGCAACTTCTTGTTCATAAGCTTTTCCCGTTCCCAAGAAAACATCATTGAGTAAATCTTTAAATGTTGTTGGTTCAGTACCGCGAATTGCGATTACATGACGTTGTAGCTCAGTATCCCAAAATAGCGTCGCTCCGAAACCGGTAATATTCTCAGAATATTGATAATCGACACGGTAACGTTTTGCAAACTCCTGAGCTTGTAATTCAGTTAAATCCCCTGCGACATTATTATATGCAGCTACCGCTAACCATGCATTTGATTCATACGTTAAGATACTATTCATGGAAATTTCCTTTTAAAATTTGATATTGTAATTTTTTATCATAATCCATAGTCCCACACTGTTCATAATGTGGAGATGTTGAGCCAATTGTTTCTTCAACCATTAAAGAAAACCAACCGATACGATGATAGGCTGTATTAGCTATGACAACTTTTCCTGTTTGAAGATCACGTATTCCTTGTTCTGTTTTTTTAATATGAAGCCATGGAATAAATTCATTTTCCTTTGGGACATACGCTGTTGGATATCCAAAATATGCATATCTACTTTCCGCTTTTGTTATTACTTTATAAGCAATGATTCCATTGCTATCTTTTGTAAAATGTAGGATTCCACCATCATATATGGGTACTTCATAAAATTTAAATCCATAACCTAAGAACTCTTTAGCCCGATCAATATCTAAAGATGATGGTTTATCATCAGATGGAATGTGTGTATCCAAAAATCCATCCGCTTTTACTATTTCATACACTTTCAATCCACCTTTCGTTTTACAAAGATAGTTAAAATAAAGTTTCCCGATAATGACATCCCCAGCTGGAATGAAAATAAAAAAAGCTACTGTGAGTATCCAGTACATTTTTTTCTGCGTTTTTTTCATAACGAGTTGGATAACTTTATAAGCAATATAAAAATATGCGATAGGAATAAATATAAAAATTAGTAATCCTATCATGCTACACTCCTTGTATTTTTAGATTTAATCCAAATGTTATTTCCAACCACAATCCATTGGTTTGGTTCTATCCATGTGAGCATTTTTTCTTTGATCCCGCACCCCAGGTTGGCCTCTCTTGCTTCGCAATTCATCTTCTTTCCGTCCATATCGAAATAAACGCCATCTTTGTTGGTAGAGTTATTCTCGTATCGGAAGAGGACACGGCTACGGGAGAAAGTTTGTTCCAACGTATAGTCGCTTCCCAATGCCGCATCAGCATAATACGTCATACTCAGAGTCGGATCGACGTCGTAGCGGTTGGTTTTATCGAGGAGATAGTAGAGATATTGCGCTCGGTCTTCGATGTATTTTGTACTCATATCCGTTCGGTTTAGATTGGCGTAGGCAGGGAGGTTTCCTTCGATGGTGAGCGTCTCTCCCGTCTCATCTTTTACGAAGGTCAGGTGTTTGTCTTTGAGGGTATACGTCCCTCCGTTGCCGTGGTACTCGTCTCCCTCGCACCCCGTACCTGCTTTCTTCTCGCCCCCAGTCAAATACTCTTGTATAAAATACACTGCCCCTTTTCCGTCAGAATCCATGATCGTGTCGCCGTTGCCCGCAATATAGTTGTCATATCCTTGACCACCGTAGAGAATATCATTTCCAATTCCCCCTTCGAGATAGTCATTTCCATCATAGCCGTTGAGGATATCATCCCCTTCCATTCCATAGAGATGATCGGTTTTATCTGCTTTATCATTCCCTTCGATCATATTGTCTCCGTCAAACCCGAAAAGGATCTGGCTGTTATCGTAATGCCATCCGTCATCGTTGGCGGTGATGCCGTAACCGATGTCTTTGATATACCAGTCTCCCAAGGAACGGTTATTCGGATCGAGCATATGATAGAGGAGCAGGCTGCGGTCTTCGATGTAGTTGGACGAATACTCGGCAAGGTTGAGGGCGTTGTAGCTGCTGAGAGTTCCTTCTACTGCAAAGCCATTCAGTTTGATAAGGGCGAAAAGGACGGCACGATCCGATTTTGCCTGTTGTTCGATTTGAAAAGCGCTAAGATCGTTTAGGAAGCTAAATCGTAATGTTGATTCCCCCGCTTCAAAGATATTTGCTTCACTCAAAAAATATTGATTAGTCGTATCATACATATCTTTCGAAATCACTGCGTTATCTGAGAAGAAATACCCCATCGACTGATTCACCAAGTACGCATCGGTGAGTATTTTATAAGTGGTATCACTCGTAAAACGGCTGAGAATTTCGTTATAGACCGATATGACATTATTGACCTGAGCCATACTGTGCGCACCTAATCCGAGGTCTTGGCCGTAAAGTTGTGTAACACTTCCCAAATGATGATTTAATCCTAATAGGTTACTCGCACCATTAGAGAGGATGTCACCGTTGAGCATCCCTGAATCGACATAGGAGAAGTTTTGGATATGACTCATGGCATAGGCTATCTGATCGGCATTACCGTTGAACATCTGCTCATAGATATGATGTACGACACCTAAGGGGTCAGGAATATTGACATAATCGATCAGATTACTTGACGACCATGTATTAAACGCATATCCGGGGATTTGCTTCGTCGCCCCAACCGATTGGGTCAAAATCCCGCCGAGGCTGTGTCCAGTGAGTGTAAGGTTAGATGAAGTCAATCCATCATTTTTATGGATCTTTAACATTTCATCTACAAAATCCGTTGCAGCAGTAATCTGCGGATTAAAGTTAAGCATCCCCGTCGTGACGTCCACCAACCAATCTAACGGTTCCTGCGTTCCTCGAAAGGCGATGATGAACGTGCCGTCATCTTTTTTTAGTAAAAGTGCCTGCATACTGTTGGAGGTACTGATCATATCGATAACGGTGTAGCCGGAATTAAAAAAGAATGTATCACCGTCAAGCGTGAAATCTCCAGAATATCTTTTGTTTAATTCCAATTTTGCATAATCGACATAAGCAAAGTTAGAAAGTTGCCCCATATCGCTAATAATTTGTTGTTCGGTTGTCATTTAATCCCCTTTATTTTGGTTGGTGTTTGCCACGAAAATTTTTCGGAGCAATGGATATAAAAACTTTTTCATCATAGAACTCAGTATTTGAACTCCCACACAACGGTTCGGGATAAAACCGCCTTCCCCCTGCCGCATCGGGGAAAATACTGGCGGAATAGAGCTGCATGATACGGCGGTTATAGGCGATCACCTCTTGGGTGGCATTCTCGATAATCTGAATCTCATCGCCATAGATCACTTTTTTCGCTAAATCGGAAAGGGGAACGATATCGCTTTTGACGGTGTAGTTCATCTGGGGCATTTTCTCACGAGTAGTTTCGGTGATGATAAGGTCGAGTTCGGATTTTTCGGCTTCGATTTGTTGGGTGAGAGCTGAACGTCGATTATCCGCTTCCGCTGCTTCTTTAGTAATTTTGTCAAATTCAGCTGAATCGTAATATGATTTTTTTAAATCACCACTTCTTACTTTTTTTACAGATTCTCTGACAATATTTCTTTTTGTTTGTGACTCTTTAGTAGCTTCATACCCCTCCCTCACCAGATCAATATAGCTTTGGGGAAGCTCTTTGTACCGATACACCTTCACTTTTCCATCAGGGGTATTGAGCGCCATCGTTTGGAGGTGGACGCCGTCTAGATAGTTTTTCACCATCAGTTCGGCATCGGCATCATCAAATCCCGGATAAATATTGTCCTCCCAGTAGATGCTGATAGGTTCTTCGACCGTGTGTTTGATGTAGGTCTTCGGGTTCGGTTCCTGCGCGCAGTAGTACGCTCCGAGAGTGTTGGAAAGGATCACATCGCTGGCGTAGAGGGTAATACTCGCTGCCAAGGTAACGAGTATGGCAATTATCGATTTCATCATTCAGGCTCCTTTGTTTGCTTTGAATCTTTTTTCATTGTTCTGCTCCTTTAGCTCAGCTCTCATCGTACACTCAGCCCTTCATCAAGATATTTGATCATCGGATAGATAAAGAACTCTATGACGCGGCGTTTGCCGACTTTTAGCTCCGCCGTCACACTCATCCCCGGATGGATGGAGAGAGTTTTCCCTTCCCCTCGCAGCGTTGTAGCTGAGGGAGCAATAGCGATCTCATATACGGGTCCGAGTTTCTCATCCTCGATAGCATCATCGGCGATATGGTTGACACTGCCGTGGATAAGTCCGTACTTTTGAAAATCGAACGTATCGATCTTAATCGCGGCTTCCATCTTTTTGGTTACAAAACCGATGTCTTGGTTGAGGACGGTGGCTTTGATAATGAGGGGGACATCTTTAGGGATCACGGTGAGGAGTTTCTCGGCAGGGGTAACGACACCGCCGACGGTATGGACGAAGAGTTTTCCGATATATCCGTCCACCGGAGCGATGATCTGCTGTTTGGCATGACGGAAAAGGGAAGTCTGTACTTCGGTACGCAGTGCCGTCGCCTCTTTAGACTTTTGGGTCAGTTCTTCGAGGAGTTTGTTTCGGTATTCCTGGCTGACAAGACGGAGCTGCTGGTTAAGTTCGTTGAGCTTTCCCTGTGATTGAGCGATGGCATGCTCTTTCATGGTAAGCTGTTCTTGGTATTCTATCCGCTGGTTTTGCGCATCGATATACTCTTTTTTGGCAATGATGTCGAGAACCTCTTTTAACCTGCCCTCATGCTCTTTTGCACTGGCTAAAAGCTGTTTGAGGCGGGATCTGTCCGCTTTTGCCGCTTCGGTCGCTTCATTGTTCTGTCGTATCTGTTCCTCCAATATTTGACGCTGCTGATCGTACGCCAGTTTGCTGGAGGTATAGATCATCTGCTGAGTGGCGATAGCAGTGCTGTCATCCGCTTTTCGGCTAGGGTAAAACGCTCTATTGTTGATAAGCGCATCCAAACGTTCAATCTCCAATTCGAGAAGTGAGAGATTTTTTTGTTTGGATTCCAGATCGCTTTCGGTAACGGAGGGGTCGATTTCCATCAAAACTTCCCCTTTTTTTACCCTTTGCCCTTCATTGATACGTATGGAAGCAATGACTCCCGACTCTATCGGCTGAAGGGTTTTGATCTCGCCGTCGGGGACGATTTTCCCTCGTGCACTCACAACGATATCGATTTTGGCAAGGAAAAGCCATAATAACCCGACAACCAAAAATGCAAGGATCACATACAAAAGGCTTCTGCCCAGCGGTGACGTGGGTCGCTCTTCGATCTCAACGAGGAGAGGGGTAAATTCGTGTTTGTCTTTGGTATGAAATAAATTTTTCATGATTCTTTTTAACCTTGCTGTGTATAGAGCTTATGGTAGTAGCCGCCGAGCTTCATCAGCTCTTCATGGCTTCCCCGTTCCACGATGTGCCCTTTGTCCATGACGAGAATGATGTCGCAATCCTTAACCGTGGTGAGGCGGTGGGCGACGATGAACATCGTCCGTCCCTGTTTGATCGTTTTGAGATTATCTTGGATGATCCGTTCCGACTCGTAATCCAAAGCAGAAGTCGCTTCGTCAAATATCAAGATTCGAGGGTTGGTAATCAGGGCACGGGCGATAGCGATACGCTGACGCTGACCGCCGGATAGCGCGGCACCCCGCTCCCCTACTTGGGTATCGTACCCCTCGGAGAGTTCGGCGATGAACTCATCGGCTCCCGCCATACGCGAAGCGGCGATGATATGCTCCATCGGAGCATCGGGGCGAGATAGGGAAATGTTCTCTTTGATCGTGCCGCTAAAGAGGTAGTTCTCCTGTAGTACGACCCCGATGTTATTGCGAAGCCATTTGGGGTTCATGTGGCGGATGTCTACTCCGTCGATGTAGATCGTCCCACTATTTGGGATATAAAGACGCTGGATAAGTTTGGTAATCGTACTCTTGCCGCTGCCGCTGCGTCCTACAAGGCCTACACTACTTCCTATCGGAATCTCGGCACTGATACCGTTTAACACGGCAGGAGAATCGGGGGCGTAGGAGAAGACGATGTTATCAAACGTCACGCTACCTTCTACTTTGGGAAGGGTAATCGCTTTGTCATTGGTTTGCTCTGTCGGAGTGTTAAGGATATCACCAAGCCGATCGACAGAGAGTAGGGTTTGCTGAAACTCGTTCCACAGATTCACCAGACGCAACACGGGACCCGTGAACTGTCCGGCGAACATCTGAAACGCGATGAGCTGTCCGACACTGAGTTTCCCCTGAAGCACCAGTGTCACCCCCATATAGAGCATCGAAATCGTGAGGAGCTTTTGGAGCGCTCCGCTGACACCGCCGAGGATATTGGAGAGGTTGCTGAGCTGAAACCCTGCATTGACGTAACGGGCGAGGTAATCTTCCCAGCGCCGCTGCATCGACCCCTCCAATGCAAGGGATTTCACCGTCTGAACCCCGGTAACCGCTTCGACAAGGTACGCATTGCTTTGCGCACCCATCTGAAACTTCTCTTCGAGGCGTCGGCGAAGCTCCGGGGTGATGATAAGATAGAGGATTGCGATCACCGTAACAAATCCCAATACGATGAGGGTGAGTTTGACGCTGTACAGCAACATCACCGCGACAAAGACCACCGAGAAGAGGACATCGAGGATGAGAGTAACCGATTTGTTGGCAATAAATTCGCGTATTTGATCGAGTTCACGAACACGGGCAATGATATTTCCGACTTTACGCTTTTCGAAATAAACAAACGGCAATGCAAGGAGATGATGGAAAAGCTTTGCTCCCAGCGTAGCATCGATTTTGGAAGTCGTATGGGCGAAGATGTAGCTGCGGATCAAGTTTAGCATCAGCTCAAATATTGCCACAGCGATAAACGCGATCGCCAATACATCGAGGGTAGTCATCGAGCGATGGACGAGAACTTTATCAAGAATCACCTGAGTAAAAAGCGGTGCAACAAGACCGAAAAGCTGTAAAACAAACGAGGCGATCAGCACTTCCGCCATAACTTTTTTGTACTTCATGATTTGACGGAAGAACCAGCCGAATCCGAAACGGGCATCGTTGCTGAGAATGCGGTGTTTTAGAACAATGTATTTACCGGAACTTTGAGCCGTACAATCCTGATATGAGATTATGTATGGCTCTTTTCGGGTGATATCAAATACCAATAACTCTATTTTCTCCGTATTTGCCTGAATGATACTCATATACGAACCATCAATATTTTGAACAATAATCGGCATCGGATAAGACGAAATAAGTTTCTCAATAGGGAGTTTTTTGATACTTGCACGAAACCCCTGCGCCGAAGCAATACGGGTAAGTTCCTCGATGGATGGTTCATGCTCGCTAAGGGCATACTCTTTGATTATGACGCGGGTATCGATTGCGATACGGTTGAGTTTGCCTGCCACTTCGAGGGCGGTTAGCGATGAATGCATTCTTCTACCCCCCTATAAAGTAATTTCAATGATTCGGTTTCAAAGGCGTGTTGTATCGTTTCTGTGTCTAATGTCAGTTCCCTCTCAAGCCCCTCTAGTATCACCGTCACTTCACTCACAGCATCTAATTCGCCCTGTTCTCTTAATCGGGTAAACATTGCTATTTTGCTACGTGACTCATTGACTATAAATACGTCATTTTTTTGTAATTGATATAAACGGTCTATTTTATGTTGAGATATTTGTGTTTGGGCATCAAATTCCCGTTTTGCTAGTTTGTATTCTTCATTTATACGGTCTAACTCAAAATGTAACCGAGCCGATTCACTGTTATATTTGAAGCCTTCAAAAAGATTCCATCGAATACTCAATCCCATATTCCAACTATTAGGACGAATGTCGTTTAATGCATCATAAACATTGTGTGGATCGGATCCATAGAGATAATAATTGGAGTAGAACGATATTACAGGGAACTGAGAACGGTTGTTAAGAGAGATTTCGGCATTCTTTTGTGCAAGCTTCTCTTGGTATTGACGTGCTTGAACATTATCTTCAAAACTACCGATATGAATCTTTTCAGGTTGTGCATTTAACGGAAGCAATTTCGTGTTTTTAAAATCAAGCTCGATATGGGAAAGTTTAGTAAGAGCTAGAAGATTTTCCTCATAACTCATAAGAGATCGTTCGATATCCCGTTCGAGATCGATAAGTCGAATCGCTTCATCTCCTATCGAAACACGAGACTCTTTTCCTGCGGTATAAAGGCGTTGCTTATAATCATAAAGTTTTTTACGCAAAGCGTGCATCGCAGTTTTAAATTTATGTTCACTCTGAGCTTTTTGAGCACTGGCATAATGGTCCAATAACTCTTGATACAGTTTATTCTCTTCATTACACACTTCAAGCTTTTTGGAGGCAATCTCTTTTTTGGACATTTCTATCTGTTTAAGAGTAGTACCAAAGTGATAGAGTTCGTAATTAAGACTCAACGCCAACGAGTCTTTGTTTTGAACGCTAGAATTTATTGTTGTGCCCCCTACCGATAAAGTTCCTGAATCAGCTTTATCAATATTTTGATTATACTCACCACTGTATCCGAGAGATAGTTGCGGATACAGTGATGAGTAGACACTTCCCAATCTGGCTGCCTCGATAGAGATATCAATAGTACGGAGTTTGAGTCGATGCGAATATAATGACGCAGCTTCTTTAAATTGATCAAAAGAAATATTTTGTGAAACGGCTATAATTTCAAAAATTAATAGAAATAATAAATTTTTCATATGTAATAAATTTTTAAATTCCTTTCATAATCTCAAAATAACAATTTATACAAACAATATACAACAAATAATATTCATATGAAAGGATTTATATTAATTATTTCTTTGTCAACATGAGTGATATTTAAATTAAATTAATTTTTATTTATGGTAAACTACCACAATTGGGCAACTGCAGAATAAATCGCTATTTGAAAATATTATATAATTAAAAAAAACCTAAATAAATAAAAAGTTACATTTTGTTACATTCTCTAGATATTTAAGCATATGTAGGAATGCAGAAAATTCGTGCTGACAGTAATTTGAATTTTTTACGGCTAAATATATTTCTATGTTGTTATTTTCGGTTTTTGAATTTCTTAGCGAAAATCACTGATATTCACTTTAAGAATGCCTATTTTATGGGGTTAATAGCCATTTGTCATTCTAAATACCGTACAGTGATTTAGAAACTCAGCATAGAAAAAACTGAAACGAATCGGTCGATAAAAAATGCTTATGAAACTCTCATAGGTATATTGGCATACTACAACTGTCCCTCAAAAATCAGAACCGAATATCGTCTGAGCACATTTCAGACAGGGTTTGGAATCTGATACTCCCAACAAAAGAATCTTTGTTGAAGTGATCTGTGAAACGTTCACTTCCGTTCATGAGCAAGCAGTTGCTATAACCCAAAAGGGTTCCCCTTTGGCATGAAAGGTAACCAATGATACGTTTTCTCAAAAGATTGTTTAGTTTTCGTCGTAGAGAGTATAAAGAATACCACATCACAAACATGACATTCGGATGTATTGAATAAAATCAGATTGTTATGTCCATGCAGTTCAGTATCTCCAGCGTTTTTGTGACATCATAGAGGGCTGAGTGATACTGATCTTCATCGAAATCGATGCGGTAATGTCGGCAGGTTTCCAACAGTTTCGGATTTTTGAGACTCCCTCGGATATTGAGGGCGCCGACACTCTTCTTATTGGCTTTCATCGTACAAAAATGTTTCTCAAAGGTGACCAGCTCGCCTAAATGACGCAGCTCAAAGGTTATGTTGTGGGCTATGAGCGTTTTAGCCCCCCGACAGAACTCCACAAACTCATGATCCTCCGCAAAATACTCGGCATAATCAACATTCGAACGCAGCCTCTTTATCCGATCGGGCGAGAGCTTGTGTACGGCAAGCGCATGAGGGTTAAGCTCATATTCGGAAAAGTAGTAGCGGTGAAACGTATCGATGATGACATACGCGCCCTCTTCTCTTTTTATCCGGAATGCCGCAACTTCGATCACGTCATGGATGTTGGCGGAGTTGGTTTCAAAATCCAGAATAATCACATTGTCTCCATCGTCATACGCTAATATTGTCCGGTATTTTACCCAGAAGAGGCAATCGATTGGTTTATAATGTCACAAGCAAATAGTTATCTTCCGAGGCCATCTATGATTCAAACGCCCTTCTTAGCCGTTGACGGCATTGTCGAAATCTACACCCAAGAGGGTTTATTCGAAGGGATCGTTCTGATAGAGAGGCTAAACGAGCCTAAAGGGCTTGCCTTGCCCGGCGGGTTCGTCGATATCGGCGAAACGGTAGAGCATGCGGTTATCCGAGAGATGAGGGAAGAACTGACTTTGGATGTGACTATCGAATCGCTGCTGGGAGTGTATTCCGATCCCTCGCGGGATTCGCGTTTTCACTGTGTCTCCATCGTGTACGTTTGCAAAGCCCTCGGCATTCCCTCCGGTGCGGACGATGCAAAAGAAGCGTTTGTATACCCGCTCGATAAGCTGCCGATTGAGCGGCTGGTGTTTGACCATTCCCGGATAGTAAGCGATTACCTTAGAAAAAAATGTCATAAAGAGAACTTATAATATATTTATTGTTTATAGCATAAATTAAAACTGTTATAAATATATAATGTTTTATTGTGTACAAATAATGAAACTAAGTAGGTTCTAACCTTCATGAAAGAGATTACCATCATGCTGGCATCTTTAATGACCTTTCTAAAAAGCTCAAGAAACAAATTTGGATGTCCCTGTAATGAGGGGCCTGAGACTCCTCGGAGTCAAAACTTACACTCTTTAATCTACTTTCACAGCAATGACTGTATCGTTATTGCGGATGAGCGCGGGGTTATTCTCAGCGTCAATCCCGCTTTTGAGCGATTATCCGGTTATGCTTCCTCCGAACTTGTTAATGTACAGCCCAATAGAATAGATACCTATATCCAAAACGGGGAATTTTACAGAGCTTTACGAAATGCCATAGAATTAAAACAATCATGGGAAGGCGAAATCACCTATACCGATAAAGAAGGCAAAGAGCTCTACTACAAACTGCTTACGATTCAGCGCATCATCGAAGAGGACGGAAGCAGCAAATACATTGCCGTCTTATCCGATATGAGCAAAATGGAAGAAGCCAATCAAAAAATCTGGTACGAAACCAATTTCGATGCTCTAACCGATTTGCCGAACCGACATATGTTCTTGCACCATTTAGAGCAGCAGCTATCTAAAATCGGGCGTGACGATTTTCGTCGGATGGGGGTGATGTATATCGATCTGGACGATTTCAAAGAGATCAATGATATGTTCGGGCATCAGATCGGCGATACCTTGCTGAAACAGGTCACGACACGCATCATCAGCTGCATACGCAACACGGATTTATGCTTCCGCATCGGAGGGGACGAGTTTACCGTTATTTTGCCCGATATCAAAAATCTGTATGTCGTGGAAACCATTGCACAAAACATCCTCAAAGAGCTTTCATCCCCTTTTGAACTTGAAAATTCGAAAAACGTATTTATATCCGCATCGATCGGGATAGCCATAGCCCCCGATGACGCAACGGACAGTGAAACGATTCTCAAATATGCGGACCAGGCGATGTACCAGTCCAAAAAATCCGGTAAAAATACCTCCAATTTTTTTACTCAAAGCATGCAGGATGCTCTGATCAAAAGATTCCAATTAATCAAAGATATGCATGTCGCGTGTGCGGAAGAGCAGTTCGTTTTATACTATCAGCCGATATTTGAAATCAAAACAGGGCAAGTTCATAAAGCCGAAGCGTTAATACGATGGAAACATCCGGACGGACATTTGATAAATCCGGCTGATTTTATCCCGATCGCGGAAGAGACCGGAATGATTTTAGAGATCGGCGAATGGATCGTCCATGAAGCCATAAAGACGGTGTCCCAATGGCGCCGTATGTATAATGAAGATTTCCAGATCAGTGTCAATATATCACCGATTCAGTTCCATCAAAAAAACGGCGTCATACCGGAATGGATCAAGGTCTTGACATCCGATGCGTTTGCCAAAGATTCCGTCGTTGTGGAGATTACCGAAAGCGTTATGCTGGAAGATTCCGCCATAGTATGGGAACGGCTGAAATTACTGGAAGATGCCAAGATAGAGATATCGCTGGATGATTTCGGTACGGGGTATTCTTCTTTGTCCTATCTCAAAAATCATCCCTATCAGTACCTCAAAATCGACCAATCCTTTGTCAAACAGCTGGAAATCAATCTCAGCGACCAAATCTTATGCAAGATGATTATTGATATTGCGCACCAGCTGAATATGCGGGTAATCGCCGAAGGGGTCGAGACACAATACCATCGGGATATTCTACAGGATATGAAGTGCGACTACCTTCAGGGCTATGCCATCTCCAAACCGCTTCCGGCTGATGAATTTATCAAACGGTTTTTTAATTCCGAAGAATGAGCCTATACGCTCCGTTTTAAATATTTCAGCCCCCGATCCTCAATATATCAAGCCGTCTCTTGAGTCTGCAGAGCTCTTAAAACTCTGCTTCCATGCAGGAGGGTCGTTACGCTTTTGCATTCGGATACTCTCATATCCGGTTTTCGGGCTAGATTCGGCTCTACTTTCAACGTGAGGCAAACCTGCGCATATTCGTTGTCCCAGCCAAAATATCCGTGATAACGTTCGAGCAGTGATTGTTCTTCTCCGATAGGTGCATACAGCTCAATCTCATGAACCAGCGCTTTTTTCAAAAGAGAAAGATTTTTTTCTTCGAAGTATTCGATCATCAAATACGGGGTCAATAACTTCATGACTTTCGTCACTTCTCCGTTTTTTGCAAGATTATTGGCGGGGGTCACAATATTTCTTTTATAGGTATCGATTTGGTCTTTAAAAATCTGTGTCGTTCGCAGTGCAGGGAATTCGTCTGAAAGAGAAAACAGCTTTACGAGGTTATTACTCGCGGCGGAACCGACAAACGTCTCAAGGGCTTTGATTTGATTTTTAAAATCGGTAGCGGTATGGGCAAACGGCTTGATTTTTATCAGTTTCATCGCATACTCTTCGGCTTGATCCATTTTTCCTGCCGCCATCCGTGAGAGTATTTTGTCAATCAGGGCTTCCCCGTAATTCATAAAACGGCGGTAAACTTTTGTCTGTCGCAACATTTCGTGCTGTTCACCTATTTCCGACAAAGCCGAGAAATTACCCGAAGATGCGCTGGAGAGCAGTTTTTTATAATTCTCTTCGAGTTCCTCGGGTCTTGGAATGAGATTATGAACGCATTTATTGCATCCCTCCGGTGCAGATGCGATGTATTCGTTAAACTTCTCCGGATCGATTTCCAAAAGCTTTATTTCGTGCATAAGCTCTTTTAAACAGCCTGAACGGACTTCATGAAATTCGCGTAACTGCCGCAAATGGGGAGATTTATACACTGATACACAGGCTCCTTGAGCATTACCGAGCGAAATTTTCTCCATAAACGGCACGATATCTTCAGAACGGTACAAACTCTGCATCAATTCCCTGCGCAAGGCACTGTCGGCTATAATCAGCGAGACAATGGCTTCATGCCCTTTGCGCTCGTCAGCGCCGGAAGGCTTGAAACGAAAAATCGCTTCATAATGACGCTCCATTTTTGTACACAAATCCTGATTAATAAAAATCAGCGGCTGTTCCGCTACGAGACGGGAGAGTTTGGCAATATTTCCGCCTTCAAGCGCACTGGATGCCTCTTTAAGCGTTGCATTCATGTCGATAACGACACCGTTTCCGTCGGAAAATCCGACAAAAACTTTTTCCGCGGATACGCTCAGCGAAGTGATCCCCCAATAATTGAAATTGAAACATCCCAATTTGATACCGTCTGAATTATTGTAAATCAGCAGTTGATTGCTTCTGGTTCCGAGCAAAACAATATTATCGTTAAAGCCCGACGCGATACGAGTCGGCCACTCCAAAGTAGGATCTCCGATAAATTGTTGCTTTAACAGAATGTTGAGGACATACGTCGCTCCAAAGCGGGTAAATCCGATAATTTTATTATGATCTGCCGAGAAGGTTAAAGATTCGACTATCCCGTCCACACGGAAAACATGGACGATTTTGCCGGTATCGAGGCGGTACAGGTGAATTTTTTTATCCATCGTCGCGATGGCGATATTCTTAGTGTTTTTTGAAAATGCGGCACACACAATCGAATCCGAAAGATGCAATTCCCGGATTCGCAGACAATCATCCGTCTTGTAGATATCCAGCCGACCCGATTCACTTCCGATGATCAATAAGGAGTTGTCTTCGTTGAATAAAACTACATCCGGCTTAGGCATTGAGATGATCGAAATCAGCTTGGTCGGTTCAAGAGATAAAAATAAAACCCGATCATTCGTTTTATCGCTGACCGAAGCGAATTTGCCGTTGCTTGCCATTGCAACTGTTTTGCCGTAACGATTAATAAAAGGCTCTACACCTTTCAAATTCGCGTGCTTAACATATTTCCCCTCTGCCGAATAAGTGTAGATGGTCGGCGTCGAATCGATCAATGTAATGCCCGCTTCATTGATTGACGAAGCGAGGATACTTCTTAATGTATGGATGGATGAGGAGACTAAAGACATTGCTACCTCCAAACCGTTGGGATATACTAATTGTTTCTCTTTAGTGTTGCAAATATGTTGCAAAATGAAAAATTATGTTGCAGTGAAATCAAAACCCTCTAAATCGGTTCGGAATCAAAGCCCCCTCGCCTATTGCGAGCGCCGATTTTAGCGTATACAGCAATCGCGTTGTGTCCTTGGGAAGCGTTCCGGCCAAATGCAAAGCGTTGGAAGCATGGTTCGATCTAAAGATCACTTTATTGGCGGGGTGAAGCAATTCCAAAAATCGCTTCTGCTCGTCCAGGATTTGATAATCGTTGAGCATTTGAAAATGATCAAAATAATTGAGAAATCGCTCTTTGACACCCTTCTCCAATCCAAGCTGCAATGTCGAGAGATAATTGATCGTCGTAGCGTTAATGATCGCAGCCGTATCCTTTATGTGCACCCGGGTGTACTCTTCGCCGCCGATTCCCAGAATGACCGTCGCAGAGATTTTTATCTTGGCGGCCGATGCCTTGTTCAGCGATCCGATGATTTGATCCGCGCTCACCCCCTTGTTGATCTTCTTTAACAACTCATCGTTGCCTGTTTCAATACCGAAATAGATCAAATTAAGAGAATTCTCTTGCAATAGCCGCAGCTCATCATCGGACTTTTCCAAAACATTTTGGGCCGTCGCATACACGGAAACTCTGCTGAGTTTAGGAAACGAACGTTTCAAATACTGCAATACGCCGATCAGATAAGGCGTCGGCAGCGATAAGGCGTCGCCGTCTCCCAAAAACACTTTGTTCGCATCGGGATACACTCTAGCAAGCGTATCGATATCTTTAAAAAGATCGCCGATCTCCCGTACCTGATACTTCTTCGTTTTATACATGGAGCAAAAAGTACAGCCGTTATGACTGCACCCGTAGGTCGCTTGTAAAATAACGTTATCGGCTTCTGCCGGCGGTCGGTACAGCGGAAAAGAGTAGTTAATCATCTTAGATTTTCAAACGAATCCCGACGGGACAATGATCCGATCCCTCAATCTCTTGAAGGATGAAAGCATCTTCAAGCGATTCGGCAAGGTCATTCGAGATAAAAAAATAATCGATCCTCCACCCTACGTTTTTGGAGCGTGCGCTGAAACGGTACGACCACCAGCTGTATTCGTTCTCTTTGTCCCCGTGAATATAACGAAAGGTATCGATGTAGCCGTGCGCTAAGAGCTTGTCGATCCAAGCACGCTCAATCGGCAAGAATCCGGAAGTTTTTTCGTTCGATTTCGGATTTTTGAGATCGATCGGACGGTGGGCCGTATTGACGTCACCGCAGATGATGATCTTTTTACCCTCACGCCGAAGAGCCTCGCAATACTCCAAGAAACGCTCATAGAACTCCAGTTTATAGGCGAGCCGCTCTTCATCTTTTTGCCCATTGGGAAAATAGACGTTAAACAAGACGATATCTCCGTAATGATGTTCGACGATACGCCCTTCGTTCATGATGTCGATATCAGCTCGCGTATCTGAATAGATTGGTGTAAGTTTGCTTGCGGTCAGTGTACCCGAGTACCCTTTTTTTTCGGCACTGTTGACGGTTATGGAGGAAAAACGATTGGTAAAAAGGTCCTGCGGTATCTGTTCGCTCAGGGCTTTTATCTCCTGCAGACACACGATATGCGGCTTACGCTCTTCGATCCAATCGAATGCCCCTTTTTCTGCTACCGCCCGGATACCGTTGACGTTCCATGATATGATCTCGATCGATTCAGCCATTCATTCCCTTTTCGTTACTGTAGTAAACCCGCTTTACGTAAAAAAGCCTCTCTGCAAAGCACTTTCGCACCCAATACTTTTTTATACTCCATCTGCGCATGCCCAAGATTCCAAAATCGCACTTTTCGGGACTCAAGGTGCTTTCCCAGCAGAACAAGCTGCAATGTTCCCCAGTTGTCGTATCGCTTATCTTGGATATGAAATCCGGAAAGACTGGTATAGATATTATCCGTGATGTACCCTATTTCACCGGCGATTAATGCACCGTTCTCTTTGTCAAAAAGTTCCGTACTGAACAGACGGAAGTTCTCATAGATATTGTCTGAAAGCTCATACATCAACCCTTCATACTCTTTTGTGATCCAGCACGGATCATAAGCATCCTTGATCGAATCGACGACATTGCCGAAACATGTATTAAACGAGAGTCGATACCGTTCCTGCGTGAGCAGTTTTCTCACCTTCTTGGAAATATGCAGATCCGGAAAATCCAGTACCGCATACTCGGTCTGCATTTCAGGCAGAAGGAATAAGATATCATCGATGTCATGCGAAACACAAATAAATCCTGCACGGGCCAACGCAATATAAAACTGAGGTGAAAAGTCATCGCTCCAGTAGTAATTGATATCCGGGTTGGGATAAATGTATCGCTTTAGCAACTCGCTATTGCCGAGATCTTCTAACGTGATATAAGGGATTTGTTTATTGATATCAGAGTTCATCTTTCAAACCTCATTAATACCATTATATCGAATCAACCTATCGATTGCAGGAATCCTATTTTAAGGAATCGGCATCTGAGGACTTAAAAACATGCTATTATTTTCTTACTAAAATAAGAGAAACGAATCTAAAAGGCGTCTAAAAGGGATTCTACAAATCAATGAATATACAGGTATCGCCCTCACAATATCAGTACTCTTCCTACACCTCAAATCATGACAAACAATCAAAAGAACCTTCCGCTCCCGAAAAATCGCCATCCTATCAAGCATTGATCTCCGAATTGGCATCTTCCGATACCAAAGTGCGTGCCCATGAAGCGGCACACGTTGCCGCAGGCGGGGGTGTCGTCACGGGCGGCGCAAATTTTAGCTATACCAAAGGTCCTGACGGAAAGATGTACGCCACGGCCGG
>Ga0209340_1001333_pt1 | contig 18312 bp, 15 predicted proteins | sample EPASupsiteSAE323_FD_187266 | JGI IMG/M metagenome (GOLD analysis project Ga0209340, IMG submission 187266) | Bioremediated contaminated groundwater from EPA Superfund site, New Mexico - Sample SAE3-23 (SPAdes) (version 2) | ecosystem: Environmental > Aquatic > Deep subsurface > Groundwater >... | reverse complement strand
GCCAGTCATCATAAGGACTGATCGCATAGTTAAACATCGTTACCGTCAAAGAAGGCATCGCTTCATTCAAATCGGTTGTGAAAAAGTTGTCGTTAAACGAGGTAAACAGCAACGGTGCCGTTTCACCGCCGACACGTGCGATACCCAGCAATACTCCGGTCAAAATACCCGCTTTAGCTCCGCGATAAACGACATCGATTATCACCTTATACTTTGGTGCTCCCAGAGCAAATGCCGCTTCACGAAGGGTTCCGGGTACGAGCTGAAGCATATCATCGGTCGTACGCAAAATAACCGGAATCATAATAATAGCCAGAGCGATAGCTCCGGCCCAAGCGCTGAAATGGCCCATAGGCATAACGACGACGGCATAGACAAACGCCCCGATAACGATTGAGGGAGCCGACATCATGATATCGGAAATATCGCGGATCGTATGGGCCAATTTTGAATTTTTCCCGTATTCGCTCAAATAGGTTCCCGCCATAATACCGAGCGGAACACCGATAAGGGTTGCCAATCCTACAAGAATCAGCTGTCCGACCAGAGCGTGTCTGAGACCGCTTTCAGCATATCCCGGAGGCGAACCCTCGTAAATAAAGATATTCCAGTTCAGGGCATTAACCCCTTTCATCACTAAAACACCGAGAATCCAGAACAAAAAGGCAAGGGCAATAATAGCACTTAGTGTCGAGAAAGTTAACGCTATACGGTTGATAATGATTCGTTTTTGTGTAGATGTCATTGTCCTTTCCTCACTTTACGCAAAAAATAAAATTTTGCGATGGCAATAACGACAAAGCTCATAATGAGCAATGTCAATGCCAATCCGAATAGGCTAGAGAAATAAAGGGAGCTGTCGGCTTCGGTAAACTCATTGGCAAGGGTAACCGGAATCGAGGTCGTCGGGTCCATAATTGAGCTTGGGGTGTGATGGACATTCCCCATAACGAACGTAACCGCCATTGTCTCACCGATTGCCCGGCCGAGCGCCAGGATAAGAGAACCGATAATACCTGCTTTTGCGTAAGGGATGATGACGTCTTTAATGACATCCCATTGCGTCCCGCCGAGTGCATACGCGGATTCTTTGAGAATATCGGGGGTCGTATTCATCGCATCGCGGGTAACGGCAGCCATAAACGGAAGAATCATAATAGCCAAAACAATTCCCGCCGCAAGCAGACCGATCCCCATTCCGCCGAAAATATCGCGTAAGATAGGGACGAAGAAAAACAGTCCCCACATCCCGTAGATGACCGAGGGGATAGCGGCAAGGAGCTCCACGCTTACGCCGAAGAATCCTTTGATTTTGTCATGGGCGATTTCGCTTAGAAAGATGGCGACGCCGATTGCAACCGGGATAGCCAAAAGCATTGCCAAAAAAGTAGAAGCGACCGAGCCGAATATAGCCGCATAGGCACCGAATTTATCGAGATTCGGCGCCCATTCGTCTTTGGTGATGAAATCAAAGCCGAAGGTCTGCATCGCTTCGGTGGAGTGATTAAAGAGGACCACAAATATCCATGCGACGATGAATAAAATCAGCAGTGCGCTGGTGCGGGTCATGTTTAAGAAGATTTTATCAATCATGCCTTGCCTTACCTTAAAATAATTTGGCAATTTTATTACACGATCATTACAACACTGTTACCAAAACCTCTTTTATTACGACAAAGGAATAAAATCCCTTTGTCTACGCTTGCCGCTATGGCGCTAAAGCTTGCCTCTTTCGAGGCAGATATTAAGCCATTCCAGTGCTTGATTCCGGGTGCAAAAGAGTTGATTCAGTTGGGCATCGTAGGCATCATTCAGGATCGATTTAAAGGCTTCGGAAGGAGGCATTCCCAACGCGATCAAATCGCGACCCATCAGTAAAGGAGCTGGCGGCTCCACTAAAACACCCAATGCTGAAGCTCTCTCATAAAGCCACTCGCCCGCCTCAAAATGTTCAGGGATATCTCCGACGAAGGCTCTTCCGAAAAAATCGGCTTTTGCAACCAAAATCAGATCACGGATACAAACGTATGTACTCAGACGGAGAATATCGCTGTCGAGGGCATTTGAGCGATACAGTTTTCGCGGCCATCCGTGATAACGGATAAGGGGTAAAATACGGCTGATGAGTGTTTTGTCTTCGGTAACCCGTTCCAGCCAGCCTTGGGCCATTTCTGCTCCGATTTCGGCATGTTTCGGGGCATTGAGAATACCATCGGCGTAAATAGTCGTATCGGGCTTGCCGATATCGTGCAATAACACGGCTAACATCAGTACGATATCATCTCTCCACTCTCCGCAACGCAGAGATGCCATCGAATCCAGCGCCATCAAGGTATGGATCCAAACGGAACCTTCGGGATGGGAATCTTTTTCCTGGGGAGTTTCTTCTAACCTGTCAAGGGGGGAAAAAAACCCCAGGCCCCCCATATCACGTAATAATGCCATCCCGATTGAGGGGCGGTTACTCTGGAGGAGAAGTTTTTTAAACTCTTCAAAAATACGCTCTTTCGGAAGTTCTCTAAGCGCTCCGTTTGCAATCATTTGACGGCACAGGGCTAACAAATTTTTATCGCATGTTAGCTCAAAACGGGCGGCAAACTGTACGGCCCGCAGTACCCGCAGAGGATCGTCGATAAACGTTTCAGAATCAACGCATTTAAGCCGTTTGGCTTTTAAATCTTCAACCCCTCCGAACGGGTCGAGCAGGGTGTGAGTAAGCGGGTCGTAACCGATGGCGTTAATCGTAAAATCGCGTCGGCGCGCCGCTGTGGAAAAGTCGAGATCGCTAAACCATTCCAGCTCAAATCCCTTGTGCCCGAATCCTGATTTGGATTCGGTACGCGGGGGGGAAAAGTCGATGGAGTACCCTTCGTAATTGAGTTTTAGAACGCCGAAGCTTTTACCGTATAGCCCCAATTTTCCGAAAGGGCGAAGGAGGACTTCGAGCGTTTCCAGAGAAGTTACTCCGTAAAGCTCGATATCAAGATCGGATGTTGTGTGTCCCGTGAAGAAGTCGCGGACAAATCCGCCGACAAAAATAGGTTTGATCCCGTGATGTGAAAGATGTTCAACCAGTCGTACCAAGGGAGGGGATAAAGGGATCATTTTTTGGAAGGGCCCTTTTTTTCGACGAGATTTGCGAGGGAAAAGCTAAAGGTAGATCCGATTCCCAGTGTGCTCTCTATCCGAAGTTCGGAATCATGCAGTTTTAAAATATAGCTGACGATGGAGAGGCCAAGCCCCATGGAGTTATCCCAGCGGTTTTTTTGGACGCGGTAAAATTTAGAAGTAATTTTATCAAGTTCGTTCGGAGCGATTCCGATCCCTTTATCGCTAACGCTCAGGGCAGTATCCGTTAGTGTCACCGTTACCTCTTCCTCCGAATATTTGAGTGCATTGTCGATCAGATTGGTAATGATTAGTTCAATCATTGTTTTATCGGCAAAAACCGTTTTTGCCGTACCGTGGTAGGTAATGGAGCGTGCCGGATATTTGGCTTGCAAAATAGAGATCGAATCATGACATATGTCGGAAATATCGAATGATGAAGGTTTTATGGAGAGGTCGTTGTTTTCCAGTTTTACCGAAAGTGCCAGACGGTCCAGCATCAAAGTAACGCGTTGGGTATTGGAGAGGATTTTATCCAAAAACTTTTCACGAATTTTGGGATCGATATTCAAATCATCATGAAGTGTTTCGGCATATCCCATAATGGCGGCGATGGGGTTTTTGAATTCATGGCTGATGGCGGAGAGGATATCGTTTTGCTGTTTGTTGATGAGGCGCAGTTTTGCGGTGTGCTTCCGTTTTTGTTTGTCACGGTTATGAAGTTTTTTAACCAGATTTTTGAGAAGGATCGATATTTGCAAAAACTCGCGAAAGTATTCCGGTTTGAGAACCGCCCGGTAATTTTTGGCGGAAATTTCATCCAAATAGCGGGTAATTTGGAGGATATCGTAACGTGCTTTTTTAGAGATGTTGTAAGCGATTAGCAGGGCGATAACGACCAGTATGCCGAAACCTCCGACAAGCTGAATCCATAAGACGTAAAAGTGTTGCATCACACTGTCAAGGCTCATGGCAAGACGGACATAAAATGTCCGTTCAGGTGTAACAATTTTATGGGCGACATAGATGAAATCGGTTTTAACTGTTTTTGAATATCGGATAGCCGTTCCGTAAGGCTCCGTCATGGCATGCATTACTTCTATGCGCCCGATATGGTTTTCCATCGTCGATTTATCGGCATCGCTTTCGGCCATGACATTTCCGTTTTCGTCGATAACGGTGACCCGTAGAAAGGTTTTTCCGGCGGCTTGGGCAACAAAACGGTCAAAATCGTTGGTTGAAGTCAGCAGAGGCTCTAAAAGATTAATATTTTCAATCAGCCGCTCTTCACTGTCATTTATGATCATGGATTTAAGGGTAAAATAGCTGATTAGCGAAGCAACGAACAATGCGGCGACAAAAAGGCCTAAAACATTAAGAAAGAAAAGCTGATGGATCCTTAGCACAGTGTGTAACCGACTCCCCGTACCGTTTTGATATATTCTTTGGACTTATCGGGATCGATTTTTTCTTTGAGGCGATTAATCGCAACGTTGACGGTGCGGTCTTGATACACTTCGTCACCGCCCCATACGTTTTCGAGAAGATAATCACGCTCAAGAACGACATTTTCATTCACGATAAGAGCATGCAGGAGATCGAATTCGAGTTTGGTGAGTTCTATCGGATTGTTTTCGATAAATACCGTTCTAGCAGCGAGATTAAGGGTAATGTCACGGTAGGACAGATTCCCTTCATTCGAAAGCTTTTTAGTACGGCGCAATACCGCTTTAACCCGCAGGATCAACTCTTTCATACTGAAAGGTTTGGCGATGTAATCATCCCCTCCCCGTTCAAATCCCTGTTCGATATCTTCGTCTTTGTTCTTGGCACTCACGAAAATAACCGGTGTCTGCATTCCCCGTTTTCGCAATGACTCGACAAACTCGCTTCCTTCTGCACCCGGAAGATTCCGATCCATAAGGATCAAATCCACATTTTCTTCTTCAAGGGCATTGATAACGTGTTTGGTATTGAGAAATCCTATGGTTTCAAACCCCTCTTTAGCGAGGTGGTATTCCATAAGTTCCAAAATATCCTGTTCGTCTTCGACAATCAGTATCAACGCATTCACGGCTGATTCCTTTTTCGTAGTTCTAAGAATGCAAAGCGCATTAGTTATGCAAGTTTAACTCGCCGCCCTTTTGTGCATAGAGCATCAACGAAGCTATATTGACCGTACGATCGCCGATCCGCTCTAATTTGCGTAATGTTCCTAACACTCTAACATATTCGACGGCAAGTTCATTAGCGTCGATGATCAGGTTTAGAAGCTCTTTCTCCATTAAAGAAAATAGGTCGTCATTTTTGGACTCTTCGACCATCACTTTACGATAGGTATCGTCCGCGTCGCATGAGTCGATGTTATTTAAACATTCTGAAATGTATTGTAACGCATTGATCGTTGTTTTATGCAACTGAACGATGGCGTTGGTCAAAACGCTCATGTCGCACCCTCCCATACAGTGGTCATGCAAACGTTTGCTGTATTTTTTGAGTCCGTCGCCGATACGGTCAATTTCATTGGTCATTTTCAAATAAGCGACAAGCAATCGTAACTCATCGGCTTCAGGACCGAAGAGGGCGAATGTTTTAATAATTTCATTATCAATTTTGTTGGCATCCACTTGAATATTTTTAATATAGGTACGTGAAGTCTCGTACAGTTCTGCATTGTCGGTTTCAAATGCTTTGAGCGTCTCTTCGCTTGATTGGATAATCTGAGAGAGCATTACGGAGATCATCCCCCGAATTTCATTGAGTTTGTTTTCATAGCGTGGTAGCATTAGCGTGCCTTTGATTAAATGATGGTGCGCGATTATAACAATGATTTATAACCGTGAGATTACAAACATGAAGGGACTTTTGTAATCGTTTCGTTACCCGAGGCCTCTACAATACGTCCATCAAAAATTCCAAAAGGATTCCATTATGCTAAAGAATGCTACAAAAGGTTTGGTTATCGCGGCAATTGCGGCAACTTCTATGATCGCGGCAGACAAAATCAACGGTGCAGGTGCTACATTCCCGGCTCCGGTATATTACGATTGGGCGTATAACTATCAAAAAGCGACTAAAACACGTGTTAACTATCAAGCAATCGGATCAGGCGGCGGTATTAAACAAATCTCTGAGCGTATCGTAGATTTCGGTGCAACAGATGCTCCTTTGACACAAAAAGAACTTGACAAAGCAAAATTGACTCAGTTTCCTGCGGTTATCGGTTCTATCGTTGTTGCACATAACCTTCCGGGTGTAGCGGACGAAAAATTGAAACTTAAAAACTCTGTTGTTGCTGACATTTTCGCCGGTAAAATTACAATGTGGAACGATCCGGCTATCGCTGCGGACAATGCGGGTATCAAGCTTCCGGCAGAAAAAATTATCGTTGCTCACCGTTCAGACGGATCAGGAACTACCTATGTTTTTACCGATTTCTTGAGTGATTCGTCACAAAACTGGAAAAGCAAATTCGGTATCGGTAAAGCGATCGGCTGGGCAACCGGTGTAGGCGGAAAAGGGAATGAGGGTGTAACAAACCTTATCAAACAAACTCCGTACTCAATCGGGTATATCGAAAATGCGTATAAAGAGAAAAACAACCTTTCAGCCGCAACTTTGCAAACAGCGAGCGGAAAATGGGTAACTGCTACTAAAGCAAACTTTATGGCAGCGGTTAAACAAGCTTCTTGGAAAAAATCAGAAGGCTTCTACGGATCATTGGTATCTCAAAAAGGCGATACTGCATATCCGATCGTAGCGGCAACGTACATCCTTCTACCGAAAGAGAAAGCTGAAACGAATGCACAAGTAATCAAATTCTTTGACTATGCATTCAAAAACGGCGACCAAGCGGCTGAAAAATTGGGTTATATCGCATTGCCGGTTGAAACAACAAATCTTGTCCGCGAATACTGGGCAGAAACTAAATAACTTTAACGCAAAGGGAGTTCTTCTTCCTTTAGCCGTGTTAGCGCCGGGTTTTACCCAATGGGCCTTTCTCCTTCGAGGGGAAGCCAAAATCAAAATATTTCTCTAAAATCGTTTCTGATTTCGATAGCTTTAAGAACATATCGGTGTCTTTAAAGGTGTCTTTTTAGACCCACGTTTCATTCTCCTTCTTCAATACCTTAAGTTTTACTCATCTCTCCTTGCGTATGCGTTGGGATGGGTGTTTTTCATTCATTTTCCTTATCGTAATCATTTCGCAATGTAACATTGGCGTAATCTATTTTTTCTACAATGACACCATTAAAAAACAGGAGTGATTCTTATGAAAAAAGTTGCATTATCTGCCCTTGCTGCGGTAGTGATTAGCGGTGTTGCATCAGCCGATGCATTGACTCTCTACAGTGATCCGAAAACAGGACAGGTTTACACAACTCCTGGCGAAGGACGCGTTGAAATGGGTGATTTCGTCAGTGCGAAAGAAGTTGATCTTCAAATGCGTGATTTGGAATCAAAAGGTTCTGAATACCAAGAAAAAATGAAAAAATACGTAAACGTAAAATCTAAAGCTAAAACACTTGAGTTCAGCGGTACTCACTATTTTGGTTTGAGCAGCAACAATTACGGAGAAACTAACTTTAACAACGGTGACAGATCAACCGGTTTCGAACTTCGCCGTAACTATTTGCAAGCAAAAGCGTATTTCAATGACAAAGATTATTTCCGTGTAACAATGGATACGACAAAAGAGTTGGAATCTACGACTTCAAATGCAAATATGTACGTTAAATACGCATATCTCTATTTGGATAAAGTTCTTCCGTACACAGGTGTTGAAATCGGTATCGCTCACCGTCCGTGGATCGATTATGAGGAACACAATGCTTGGTACTACCGTTCAATCAACAAAGTTGTTTTGGAAGATAAATTCTCAACTGCAGAAACCGGTTACAGCTCAGGTTCGTCGTCTAATACAAGTGTAGGACCGGACGTTCTTAACTCAGCTGACTTGGGTATTAACTTCAAAACTAAAACTCCGTATGTTTCTACAGAACTCGGTGTGTTCAACGGTGAAGGTTACCATGCCGACAAAAAAGCGAACAACCAACAAAACAGCAGCGATCTTTCATTCGAATGGCGTTTGACAGGACACTTGCTCGGTAACGGGGAAAAAGTGGGCAAATATAAATTGACTGAAGATACTTACGCAAATATCTCATTTGCCGGTTTTAGCAGCAAAAACCATAAAGATAACGATGTATTGGTTGACGATGCGTCTGAATATGATCGCAATGCATATTGGTTCCACTTTGTTTACAACCAACCGGAATTCTTGATTGCGGCTCAATATGACGTCAGCAAAGATAAAGTACAAACTTCAGGCAATTACACAAAACTTAAAATGTGGTCTGTGAATGGTGAGGTTCGCCCTGCTCAAGACTGGACGGTTCTTGCTCGTTACGACAGCTTGAAAACTGAGTATTCTAACGATACAACTAAAAACGATAATAACGTCGGTGATGCAACACAGTTCATCTACGGTGTAGCGTATGATTACAACAAAAACGTTAAATTCATCGCATCTGGTAAAACAGTTAATGCAAAAGATGATACAGCGATTACTGGTGGTTATGCCGGTGCTACAGCAACGACAAAAGGCGATATGCTTGACAAACAAAGCTGGATGCTTACAACTGAGGTTAAGTGGTAAGAACCGCTTAGCGATAGATTCTCTCCTTCATTTCCCGCATCTGCGGGAATGGTATTCTCCGTATCTTCTAAAACCCCCGATTAAAAGTTAGCATAATTTATATCTGCTCAAAACGAAGCCCGTGAACCAGACTGAATCGATATATTTTAATCGCATTGATGAGATTAAAAAATAAAAGGGCAAACATTGCCGAAGCTGCGATGGCACCGACGACAAACAGTTCCAATACAAATATTCCGCCAAGAAGCGAAAAAGTTGTGAGCAGGAAAAGGGAAAAAAGATATTTGGCACGTGATTGCGGAATGATATTCGACATGATAGGGGCATCCATAATCCCGTTTGAACTCAGATGAAACCACACCAGAAACGGGACGATTTTTCCCATCATGCCTAAAATGATCGAGAGTGCAAAAAGAATGAATGCGATAAGGGAAATGCCAAGCAGGGGCTTATAATTCCCCCATTCATAGGTGCCGTAAGCCATAATAGCAATGTACAGCAAAGCAATCCCCGTATACCAAAACCAAATACTCACATCACTAACACGGCGTTTGCGCAGTTGAAGCCTCTTTAGCGTGGTGATAATAAATCCGGTAAACAATGCCCCCAGCGTCAGATCAAATATCCAAACGAACGGAAATGCAAAAAAGAGCCAGACGACTTTTAGAAACAGCGAAACGGCAATAATTCTGAATGCGTTACGTTTGCACCAGCCGTTGTACGGTGTCGTGACGTAAAACATTTCGATAACCTGAAAAGCTACCGCAATGATAAGGGTGCCGATCCATCCGATGAGTCCCAGAGAATAGTGGGATGTACGAATGGCATCATGCATGGTGCTAAAAGAGCTGTTGGCATACGATGATGCCATGATAATGCCGAAAAGGGCCGTTAGCGAAAGGGAGATAAGGGCGAGCCGCATTCCCCGAAGCGTATCATGGATTACCCCTCCGAAAAGGAGCGGGAGGATGAGATTGGCGGTGTAGAGGATCGATGAACCCAAAAACACGGCGGCGACGATAAACATCGCAGCAGCTCCAAAGGCAAAAGCCCCGGACAAAGAGAGTATGCCGACCGTTAAAAAAACATGAATGATTAAAGCATTTCCGCTTGCAGCGGGGATAGGACGCCCGCCCAAGACACTTTGCATCTGAAACAGCGCTCCGATCATCGCCATGGTTATAACCCCTAAAACCATCATGTGAATAACGGCAAGAGAGATAGGATGGGCGGGGGTTAAAACAGCTTCAGGATGAAAAAAAATGCTCAGGGACAGGAGAATTCCGAATAACGGAACGGTGAGAAAAAAGCGCATCACCGCTGAAATAGGGGGAGCCTGGTCGAGAGAGAGTCCGTTATACATGCTCATGCTCCAGTATTACCGCAGAACTGCGGGTAAAATAGATATGCCACAGATCTTCTCGCTCCATGACACTCAAATATCGGCCGCCGTTTTTAACAATGATCTCAAAAAGGGGGATCGGTTCACGTCTGTGAATCATGTGAACGATTTCGTCACCCGAAAGCTTTTTGAAGGCATTGACCGCCATCTCCAGCGGGACGGGATGGTCATATTCGCGGGTATCGAGGAGGATCATTGCCCCATATCCTTTAGGATTTGAATCATATGTTCAGAATCGCTTCCCAATGCGCGGTCGATCATAGGATACATCTTCTGTTCCTCTTTCATATTGTGCTGCTGAAGCATAATCATCATGGATTCGCCGATACCGAAAAAATCATTATAGCGTTTTTCATTCAACGCACTCTTCATCGATTCCAAAAGACTTCGCAGCTGTTGATGCTCATAGCGCATCATCTGCGTCGGTCCCCCCATCATTCCGGTCCGTTTTTCGAAGGTAATAAAAAGCTCGCGTTCTTCCATATCGAAGTGATGATTGGTGGCTCTGTAAAATTCGTCGAAGAATCTGAGAGCATCGTCTGTTTTCTTTTCGGAAAGGGCATTTTCGGCTTCTGTGTAGTAATGATCGCACGCACGGTGATCGTCACGCATAAATTCTAAAATCATGAAATTCCTTTTATACTTTAATGGTGACAGTATAAAAGGGTCATGAACAATAAATCTTGACTGATATCAAGATTTATTTTTTAGCCGGTTTATTATGAGGAAGAAAATCGCGGAAGTCTTTGATATAAATCGCATTGACCCCCTGTCCCAATTCGTGAATATCGGCATCCAACCGCAGCCATTTGTTGATCGAATATTGCACCAAAACACTGGAGACGGTATCGTTTTTGTAAAGGACTCTCAAATCTTTATTGAGGCGCGCTCCTACTTCAAATCCCATTCCCCCCTCGGCGGTAGTGAGAATGTTCATTCTATCGATTTGAAGTTTCGTCGCACCGTTGATCAGCCCTTTGAGCCCGGCACCCAGCATAAAATTGGTCGCATCGGCGCGAACGGTCGAAGTAGAGCTGTCTCCGCCTGAAAGTGAGTTGGCCGGCCCGCCGAAGAGAAGATAACTCATGATGTCGTTTTGACTCATCACCGGATCGGAACTGAAAAGGAAAATCGGCGAATCGAGCGTATGGGTGACGTAGATCAGTATTTTGTTGTAATCGACCTCGTGTCCGATCGTGATATTGAGATATGGATTGAGAGGGATATCGCCGCCGAAATAGATTTCGGAGTGTTTGATATCAAACGATTTGCCCGCACTTTCCGCCGTTCCGGACGGAATGGTGACCATCCCTAAAATCTGTATCGGATCGGTCGGCTCTTTCCAGAGGGTGAGGTCGGGAACAAGGCCCAAATCGAGTTCTTTGGTTTTAAAGTGAATCGGTTGTTCGGCCGTGATATGAACATTCATAGAAAATTTTCTATGGCTTGGAGGACGGACGTCCTGGACGATGATAATATCGTCGTCCATCACTTTGAATTCCTGAAACGGCAAATAGGTGATGCTCGCATCTAAAATTTTCAATTTCCCCGAGAGATTTTGGTTTGCCTCGGCATCGCGTACAAAAATCATATCGGCAGAGGCGTGAGCAGAGCCTTCGGGCCCTTGATAGCTGAAACGCTCCGAATGAAGCCGCAGAGCGGCACTTAGATCCGAATTCACCGTTCCGTTCAGAAGCAAGGTGTCGAATATCCAGAACTCATCGACGGTGACTCCCCCCGCGGAGTTGATATGCAGATGAGAGGGTTTATCGGCCTTTATCGGATGGTTGGCTATTTCCAGCCGGTAATTTTCGACCGTAATATTCCCGTCGCGATACGCCACTTTAACCCTGACGTCTGTCCCTCCGTAGGCGCGCTGCGTATCAAGCACGGCGGCATACCACGGTATCTCGATATCGCTTTGAACGCTAAGGGTATCCGAGAGCGTTATACGGGTTTTGGCGCGTACTTCCGCATCGTAATATTCCCCTTTGTACAGTTCGATGGGGCGAAGATTGGAGACGGTGGCAAACAGTGATGGGGTAAAGCTTTCGATATCAATGCGGGTCTGGGTAGGTTCCAGGGAGCCGTTTACATTAAAAAAAGTCCCCAGATAATCGCCGGAGCCTTTGAGTATCTCCCTTTTCACGACGGCTGAAAAATTCAGGGCATCGCCGGAAAGATTCAAGCGGGTGGCATTAGCCTCATTGTTGAGTGAAAGGACCAAATGCTTTGGCGGCTTATGCGCCCAGTTTTTCCACAGCGGTGCGTTACTTGGGAGAGTGAGATTTCCGTCCAATGCGTGATAGCCGTTTCGGGAGGAAAACATCCCGTTAAAGAGGGCATCTTCATGTGCCGCGTCGATTTTCCCATTTAACGCATTCGCAGTGAGTTGATACGATCCTTCCCCGTTAAACCGAAGGGGGGATGCTCGGAGTGCACCCGGCAATGAGGGGATAAAACCGAGGTTTTGATGCGCACTGCCGAGCTTCCAGTCAAAACGGTCATAATCTTTTGATGAGAAAGCAAGGGTACTGCCATCCAACGTTAAAGTACCCGAAAGACCGCTGGCATCATCGTTGAACTCTCCGTGCAGCGCATCGGAAGGGAGAGGACGGCTGGAGGTGATGATTCCGTCAAATTCGGTTGTCGTTTTACCCTCCAATGTATACCGAAGATGCTGTTTGGTTTTCATGGATTCGCTGCCGCGGACCAGGGTATAAAGGGCATCAACATCGAAATAGTCGTTTTTATAGCGGTAGTTGAAGTCGAGTGCAATCGAATCGGCCCGTACTGCAGGATCTTGTTTGGAGGACAGTGTTGCGATTTGGGTATGCAAAAGGGCTTTTTCATCCGAGAGCTCTTTTATCGCTAGACGCACACTTCTCGGTAATGCGGTAAAACGTCCGCTGTAGGGAGCCAATTCCTCTGCATTAGGATAGATATCCGCTATCCCTTTAAGGGCGTTATTGTGGACGGTTCCGCTGATTGCACCGCTTGCATAGCGGGATTTTAGGGTTGCGTTCAAAGAAGCGAAGTTAATCACATCCCCGTCATACGTTCCGTTTTTCCCGTACAGATCAAGTTCTACCGGATACGAGCTGATCAGCTGCAGATCGGTAATCGTTACCTCGCGGAGTTTGAACGTCGGAAACGGCCAGAGTGAAGTCTCATCGCTTTTAAAATCATCGAGCTGAAGCCGTAACCCGTCGATGTGAACCGAATCGACCGTATGCTCCCCCTCTAAAATTTTGACAAGGTTATATTTTAAAACAAACGTTTTGGCTCTCGCGTTATCGGTGCGGAGATTATGCAGGGTAAACCCGTCCAGAAGCGACCCCTCCGCATGAGTATAATGGATACCGAGCGGTTTTAGAAAATAGGTATTGACGAGTTCGAGACCGTCAGGACGAAAAGCGATATACAGCAGTGCCGAAGCGGCCAAAATGGAACTGTAAAGGAGAAAATGGGCCGTTACAAACAGATGTTTGAACCACTTGCGCCACGGAAGAGACCAAAACCGCTTCAAAACAGCTCTCCGATCCGAAAATGGATAGCGTATTGGGAGGTATCTTCGGGATCAAATCCGAAATCGATCGCGATCGGACCGATCGGGGTGACATAGCGAAATCCCGTCCCTACTCCCAGATATCCGTCTTTGGCATAATCGGGAATGGTATTTTGGGAGGCAAACGTGACATCGGTAAACAGCACGCCTCTGAATTCATGATAGATGGGGAAGCGGTATTCGAATGAGCCTTCGGTCAACGACGAAAAACCGATCGGATCGCCGTCGCTGTTTTTGGGACCCAGATCACGGTAAGTGTAGGCTCGGTTGGAGTTCATTCCCCCCGCGTAAAAGCGATACGACGAGGGGACTTCACCGTTGTACACCCGCAATGTTCCCCATTTGAGTTTGGCACCGAAAACGTGTTCGTCGATACTCGTGATATAGGCGGCGGAGAGGAGGGTTTTGAAATACGACGCGTCCGATAATTGCGGCGTGTAAAGGGAACCCATGAAATTGGCGTTGAGCCAATACCCTCTGCTCGGTTCCAGCGGTTTATCCCGTGTATCGTAGTTGAGTTCTCCAATCGGCGAAATAAGTGAGAGTTTATTGTCGGGAAACGTGGCTATGTCTTTACTGTCATAGGTTTTAACCTGATCGAATAAAAATCCCATCATCGCCGATGCAGGGGTGTCTTGGTACTTTGCCGTCAGTTTCTGGTAGGTACTTTCCGTCTTATACCCGTCAAATATCTCGTTTTTGTATCCGATATCAACCCCCAGAAGTCCCCGGTTTTGAAGCGGAAATCCAAAGGTACCGGAGGCTTCCTGTTTGATTTGAGAATAGCGAAAATCCAATCCGAGCGTTTTGAGATCACCGAAAAAGTTGCGGTGTTTTAGACCTGTCTGTGCCGCGAATCCCTGATCGCTGCTGTATCCCAAACCGACGGTAAAACGGATCGGCTTTTCCGCTTCTTCAATGTTTAACGTGACCGGAACGACGCTTCCGTTTCGCTCGTTGTCGTTAATAACCACACGGCTGATCCCCTCTTGGGCGTACAATGCCTCATAACTCTGACGGATCGCTTCAACACTGTAGGGATCCCCCTCATCAAACCGAAGCATCGAAGCGGTCAGATTTCCGCCGATGTTGGAAGTCGATTCGACACTGACACGCCCAAACGTACATGGCTCTCCCGGTGTCGCTTCAAAAAGGAGATACGCACGGTCGGTTTCGATATCGACCCACGCTTTGGTATTAAACTGTGCATTGCAATAACCCGCTTCGCCGTATTTTTTTTTAATCGCTGATTTAGACTCGGAAAATTCCTCTTGATCAAACAGCTCGTCCGTATGAAGCGAAACCGCTGATTTAATATCCAACGGACTGTTGATCTGGACGGTGCCGACGAGGATCGGATCATTCTCCTGAATCTTGAAGAGAACGCCGTTTTCATTTGTCTCCGACGTAACGCGGGCGTGATAAAACCCTTTTGATTTATAAAAACTGCTCAACGCCGAAACGCTTTGGGAGACCGCGATCGGCTCAATGGAGGGCTGATCCTCCCATACCTCGATACCGTAGGGTTTTCGCAATCCCAAGACGCCGAAAAGTTTGTCGGAAGAGATTTTCTCATTGCCGCTGAACGTGATAGGAAGGGGTGTGCCAAGAAGCGCCGTACAAAACAACACCATAACGATACCGTACCGCATGCGCACCCCTTAAAAATTTGACTCTATTTTATCGTAACAATCGTATACTCTAGGTAATTCAGTTTCTTGATAGGAGCGTTTAAAAGAGAGAGGATTTCGGCTATCGTCCCCCCGTGGGCGCAAACCAAAATGTTTTGTTCAGGGGGGAGGTCGTCCAGAAACGAGGCTATCCGTCCCCGAAACTCTTTAACGCTCTCATCGCACACAAAACTATGCCACCGTTCCTGGGATTCTAAAAAAGAGGAGTCGTACTCTTCCATTCGCTCGATCTCGTCAAAACTTTTTCCCTCAAAGGGCGCTTTAAACCGTACTTCCCGCAGCCTCTCGTCGGTTTGAAAATCCTGATATCCGAGCTGTTCGAGCGTTTGGGTGCAGCGGCGTAGGTCGGAGGAGTAGATCACATCGTACGTCAGCGGAAGGGTAATCGGGGCAAACAGCTCACTGTCGATAGGGATATCGGTGTGTCCGATGTATCGCCCGTGATACGCTAGAGGGGGCGGTGCATGGCGTAACAGCGTTAGCGGCATGTTAGCAGCGCCGTAATTATTAGTACCAGTTCAACCCCCTCCAGCGACATCCCCAGTACGTCGCCGTTGATAAACCCGAGTGATTTTTTGGCCGCATACGAAAGAAACAGCGCCGTGAGTACCCCTGCGGCGAAAAGGACGAGGAAGAGCCATGAGAGGAGATAAAATCCGATCCCCGCACACAAAGCGATCAGCAGTACTAAAGGGGCAGTGCGGAGGTTCGCATGCAACTGCGTCACAAACGATGAGCGAAATTCATACGTGCGGATCAGTACCAACAGCGAAAGGCGGCTGATAAGGGCAATCGCGATAAACGGCAAAAAGAGGTGATGCATCAGAAGCGATGAGAGGGCGGCGACTTTGAGGAGGGTAAAGCTCATCCCGTACAACACTCCCATCGCTCCGACGGTGGGATCTTTGATGATTTCGTAAGCATCTTTGCCGCTGTGGGCGGCATGCACCGCATCGGCGATGTCGATCACCGCTTCGGTGTGGATAAACCCGTACAGCACCATGTAAAGTACGGCGGCAATGATCGCCCCCAGCCATCCCAGCGGCTCCAATGCCGCGAATACGACGATGGTGAGTACCGCTAAAAGCACTCCGACAAACGGGAAGCTAAGGAGCATCGATTTGAGGACGCGCGGATGGGAGAGATCATCGCTCTTATCAAAGCGGATAGGGAGCAGGGTAAAGTAGCTCAGGGCAAATTTGGCCCCCAATACGATCTTATTCACACGGCACCTCTTTCATGATTTTGAGCCAGTCGCGGTCGAACACTTTTTTGATATAGCTCTCGCGGTGGGGGACAATGCACCCGGCGCAGTTTTGATGGATAGCCGACTCGCTCACATAGCGGTCTCCGTCGGGACTCTCGATGGAGCAGGTGCTGAAAAGCGTTTTCCCCTCTTCGAGCGCAAACCCCGCATCGTTGAATCTAAAATTCGGGCAGGCGCAGAGGTAGCAGTTGAGTTCCGCCATGTCGTGGCATTTTTTATTCTCCGCATAAAGGGGGCAGAACTCGCTCTCGTATTGAACCATGTTTTCGAACCGAAAATACTGTATCACCTCCTCGTCACTGAGGTGAGTCAATTTTTCCATGATGGCACGGTGTTTGGCTGCATGCTCATCAAACCATTTTTTATACGACATGATCCATTATCCTCTCCATATCGATCTCGCTTCTCATCGACTCGATGAAACTGTCGATGGTTGTTTTTTTATAACTCTCAAACGCCTCGTCTTCGAAAAGTCCGTGAACGAACGTCCCCTTGATGTGATCTTTCTCATAGGAGAGGGGATATTTGCCGCTCACCCCGTGATGGATCTCGAAACCCCGAACCGTTTTGCCGAAGATCGAATACTCACCTTTTTTAAGCACTTTCTCTTTTTGAAACACGATAACATCATCGATAAACCCGAGGGCTTTTTCGCGACTCGGTTCCGCCGTTTCGACACACCCTTCATCGATGATTTCATTAAACATCATCTGATACCCGCCGCATATCCCCAGTATCTCTTTTGTCCGCTGTTGCAGCGCTTCGTATAGCCCTACCTTTTTGAGCCACTTCAAATCCTCGATCACCCGCTTGCTGCCGGGGAGGATGATGAGATCGAAACTCTCCAGCGAAATATTGGAGGTGATGAACTCGACAAAGATGGTCTCATTGGCGATAAGGGGTTCGAAATCGTTATAGTTGCTCATCGTCGGATAGTTGATGATCCCGATCTTTTGTGCGGGATGGGGTTTATTCTGGACGAAGTTTTTGAGGCTCTGGGAGTCTTCGAATCCGAGGTTGAGGGGGAGATAGGGGAGGACGCCGAGGACGGGGATACCAAACCTCTCTTCGATAATTTTGACCCCCTCGTCGAAAAGGCTCCGATCGCCGCGGAATTTGTTGACGATCACCCCGATGACGTTGGCGCGCAAGGCTTCGGGCAGGAGGTTATAGACTCCCCAGATCGAGGCGAACACGCCCCCCTTTTCGATGTCGGCGACGAGGATGATCTTGGTGCCGTATTTTTGCGCGATATAGATGTTCGAGAGGTCTTTGTCCATCAGGTTCAGCTCGACGGGACTCCCCGCCCCTTCGCAGACGAGACACTCGTACTGAGCGCTCAGATACTCGAAGCACTCATCGACGGCGGGTTTGAGGGTATCGAGGTCGCGGTAGTATTCCCGCACCTCTTTGTCCTCCACGACGTGCCCCTTTACGATCAGCGAGGCGCTGTTGCCGTGACCTGATTTGAGGAGGATCGGATTGAGGTGGTAGCTCGTCGGAATTCCCAGCACCTCGGCCTGAAAATGCTGAGCGATGGCGATTTCGCTTCCGTCGTCGCAGACGCGGGAGTTGTTGGAGACGTTTTGGGCTTTGAACACCCCGACGTTGATCCCC
>Ga0209340_1001332_pt1 | contig 18338 bp, 19 predicted proteins | sample EPASupsiteSAE323_FD_187266 | JGI IMG/M metagenome (GOLD analysis project Ga0209340, IMG submission 187266) | Bioremediated contaminated groundwater from EPA Superfund site, New Mexico - Sample SAE3-23 (SPAdes) (version 2) | ecosystem: Environmental > Aquatic > Deep subsurface > Groundwater >... | reverse complement strand
TTTTATTATATCCAAATTTTCCTAATGTAACTCAAACGGATGAGTAATTACTTGGGATAGAGGACTGTTTTTGTCTTTAGAACTTTGCTGGGTGGGCTTGACAAGGCCCTTCCATATCAGGGGACGGGGGTTGTGATTTAATACAGTAATAATTATTTATAATCACAACCCCCGTCCCCTTGATTCCCTCCCCTTGATTCCCCGAAACGAAAAACGACCATCTTGTTGGCCGTTTTTGGAGACATATGTCGATGATAATAATTGTAAGATAGTTCTACTTCTGCCGGTTGACCAGCATTTTTATAATTTGCTTTTCGGGGGACACAGTCTGATCAGGTTGTATATTGGCCGAAGAAAAGGGACGGCAGGGCGTTTCATACAGCCTGCCATTCCTTTTCTTCTAAAGATACCTAAAATGATACGTCATTTTTAAAGATATTTTCTATAAACGTAGCACCGGTAAAGAAATCTATACAATAGTAATATTGTTTATCATCTTGTTCAGCATATACAAACCAGACAATCTTGTCTTTTTCGTAAGGCGCAATATATAGCTTTATTATGCTTGCCTCATTTATGCCTTTTTCTTGAAGTATAGATATTACCATTTCTTTTGATAATCCTGAATTCTTTAATGCTGTACCGCTTACGGAAATATCCCCGACATACTGATCTTTGCTCAGCCAGACTATCTTTTTTTGATTGTCTTTGTCAATACCCGAGACCATGGTGACAGAATCGCCAAGATCAGTAAAACGGATATAAGTGCTTTGGATATCATTTACTTCGATTAAAAGGCCTTGTTTTAAAACGTATTCTTTGGCATCCTCCGGGCCGGGGCCAGAGCAAGGACCTGCTATTACATAATACCACTTGTAATAATTATCCTCGTTTTTTTCAGTATCGTTTTTGGCTGAAGGAAGTTTTGCATAATTACCATTATCAACAATGTTAACTGTACTGTGGTTTTCGTCCCAGGTAACATCCGCCCCCAGAACTGCAGCTATAAAACGAATAGATACCATGGTATGACCGTTAACAAGAATTGGAGCCTGCTCCATAAAAAAGATTTTCCTATCGTATAATATTTCTTTAGAATCCATTGGTATGTTTAATTCCTGATTGCCTTTCTTTAAAATCACACGGTTCTTCCATTTTACGGTTATTCCAAGGGACTCGGCTATATCCCGTAATGGCAACATTATTACACCATTAATATTTATGGTTTTTTCTGCAATCGGTATTTGTTGACCATTTATTAATACATCAACTTTGGCAGGAACGAAACCCAGATTCTGGGTAGCAGCCAGTGGGTTAGAGGGTATTAATAGAGATATTATTAAGGTAATTAAAAATCTTCTCATAAATACGTCCTTAAGTTAATATTAATTGAAGATTGATGTCACAAACAATATTTGTGGATAGAGCAAGAATATTGGAGTAGTATTATTTGTCTCAATAAGCTTGTCTTTTGATATTAATTATCACCCTCCGGATAAAATTGATCATAATAAATTACACTGTAATTACGATCGAAAGCAATATAAGCACTAATAGGCGTATTAGATCGATTATCTCGCACTCTCATATAACGGTGACCAACAGTAGAACCATTATATTCAAATGCTTTCCAACCTACACCTGTTACAGAATGGTCTCCATAATATGTTTGTTGGTAAAAAGACATAATATTGGGTCCGTGCGAGCTTATACCATGTTTATATTTTAACCAAGTAACAGGCTCCTTAGGTTCCGCGGAAGCATCAGAAAGACCTCTATCTATGGCAAATTCCTCCATACCAGGTGAAATATTATTTATGAAGGTCTTACCTATTCCATCTTCGTAATATGTGTTCATCGCTTGTCGCAATTCATAAACTAATGCTTCATTACTTAAATCTTCAGTTAATTCTGGGTACCCATTATCAGCCCAATATAGCATTATATTTGCTGCAGATGTAGGAGAGCAACCTGCTGGTCCGGTCCAGAGGCTACTATACAGCTGGTTTAAATCAGGACAATATCCTACAGTACCGGATGTGACATCTCCAGTTTCAAAACTGAGATCATCAGTTACTCCATCTGAAGAATTACCAATTTCACCTACGGCCAGATTAATGTTTTCTCTTATATTACGAGCATTAAATACACTACCGGCTGTAACATCTTCAGTTTTAAAACTGAGATCATCAGTTACTTTATCTGGAGAATTACCAATTTCATCTACGGCTAGGTTAGTATTTTCTTTTAAATTACTAACACTATAATTGTTTATAATACTAGGCTTTTCCCTTAGAATATTTTTTTCTTTTGATAGATCAATAAACTCGAAAGTATTAAAAATTTTAGCAGAGCCATCAGGGAAGTCCTGTTTTAGTCCAAAAACGCCCGGGCCTAGAACTACTACTTTCTCAGATACTGGATTTTTATCTTTATTTTGTTTTTTAAGATTAGTTAATTTAGATGAAGTAATATCTGACTCTTCATAAGAATAGCTGAGAATAGGGTATTCATCCTTCAGGGCGCTTACTTCAACGAAACCTGCTGGGTTCCCATCAACTGATATATTAAATAAATAACTGAAAAGAGAATCTGAAGTATCATATGTCATTATTGGTTCTTCTAATTTTACCTTTTTATTGTGCCAAGAAGATTCTTTGTCTAATTGGCTATCCATAGTAATTTGGAATACCGCTGCTTTCTTAGCTTCTGATACAGAAATATTGTCGTCACCTGCTAAAGATATACCTGGAAATAAGGTTGACACAAAAAGAAATAAAAAGGCTGTTACTATAATTTTTCCTGCATTTCTAATCATTTCTTATTCCTCTCTTAATTTAATAATTAATTTAACTAGAATAGAAAAATTTTGATTAGCCAACAAACTATTACTCCGGCAATTTAGGCTGGTACCAGTTAAACCAGCAAGCCGGGCTGGCACCACCGGCGGCAACTAATAAAAGAAACGCTGAGACAATGCTCAATAATTTATTTTGGAACGGATTACGCATATATTCCACCTCCTTCCATAATGGGTTATATTTGCAACTCTATCAACTTAAGTTTGCTGTTTCAATAGGATGAGGCCGAATGGGTTAAATATGAGTACGAACGGGTAATATTGTTGAAATAAAACCTTCAGAAACGAAAAAACGACCCAATTGTTGGCCGTTTTTTAATCATGTGTCATAACATGGAAGGAAGCCTGCTCCATCATTCCTATTACCATAGGAAGTACCAATATGTGGAATGTTTCTTCAAAACTGCATCATAATTATCATTACCACGAAATATGCAGATGCTGTTATTAGGGACCACTTCTTTAACTTTGTCCACTCTTCTTTAGTATTTATGGGCTTTATTTTCGGTATAACAAGAACTTCTATATAGTTGAGAATATTTTGAGGTTGCTGACCCAGCCCTCATTTTACACAAAACATTCCCCAAATACTCTATCGCACGTAGACAATTAGCGACAGATACAAAATAAGCCGGGAAGAACATAGCTCCTCCCGGCTTATTATATGAAAGCCCCCGGAGACATCCCGGCAGGCTGTTCACGCAGGCACATCGCGCCTGCATTTTATAATATGTTTATATATCTCAAGGGGTTACTTGCGGTATGACGGGTGAATAGTTAAGATTTTATTAAGTAAGATTAAAGGAATGAGGATGGAAGATGTTTAACAAAGCTAATAATGAAGGATACGCAACCCCTATAAAAGGGATCGATCAAAAAACCTTGGTTTATGGTGAGAAGACCTTGATGACCGAATTTAAGCTGCAAAAGGACAGTATACTGCCACGACATTGCCACCCTCACGAACAGACCGGATATCTGGTAAAAGGGCATATTATACTGTCAATAGGCGAGAAAAAACACGATGTAAAACCTGGCGACAGCTGGTGCATACCCTCCGGGATTGAGCACGGGGCTGAAATTATTGAGGATTCAGTGGCCATTGAGGTATTTTCACCGGTAAGAGTGGATTACTTGCCTGATAAATAAGTAGGTGACTGCCCCCTACAACAAGGAGGATAGCATATGTCTGAGATCGTAAGACAGATTAGGCAGGGAGAATTAATGCAATTGCTTGAACTATACAAGCACTTGCATGATGACGACCCGGATGTTTCCCATGATGAACGATTAAACCAAGTATGGTGGGAAATAACTACCGACCCCAACCTGTATTATCTGGTGATTGAGGTAGATGGAATGCTGGTATCTTCGTGTGTGCTGGCCATAATAAAAAACCTTACCCGCAACCTGCGGCCCTATGGATTGATTGAGCATGTGGTAACCCATTCAGATTACCGCAACAGAGGGTTGGGGACCCAGGTCGTACAGCGGGCGGTTGCCATTGCCACAGAAAACAACTGCTATAAAGTGATGCTGCTAACCGGTTCAAAAAAGGATGGAACCCTGCGTTTTTATGAACAGGCAGGGTTTAAACGGGGCATAAAAACAGGTTTCATTGTAAATTTATCAGACCCGGCCTGATAGGCCTATACTCCAGCCCGCAACCGTTCTATCCTGATTTTAAGGCTCTGAGCATGCTCTTCGTCACTCATGCTGGGATCTTTATATTCCTTAAACATGGAACACGGCAATGCTGAACAATGACCGCAATGGGAAAGTGATTTTTCATTTGCACAGCAATTATATAGTGCGCAACTCTCAACCTGCATCTCCTTTACCCAGAAAGGTTTACCCTTAACCTCGGGGCAGCCAGAGCAGGTCTGGCCGAAAAACTCACACTCGTTACACTGTATACCACAGGAACTCAACATAAAGCATAACCTCCTAAATTTTATCAGTTAGCATCTCGCCAAGAGAACATATGTTCTGTTAATTATTATACACCCATTGTTTACAAATGCCAAGTTTATAATTAATTTTCTCTAATCCTTATACAATTGAATCACAGAAGATGGATGGCAAAACTAAAAAAGCTGTACCGTTGACATGCGCTGAGGTACAGCCTTCATCGTGTCTTAATCATTTTCATCGCGAATTCTTAAGGTTGATTATATGCTGGAATCCTTAAGGTGATCAGGAACTTGAATCTTTTTGCCTTCCGTAAGAAAAAACGACATTATCAGGGCACCCAGGCACAGGGCCGCAGCGACTATAAAGCAGTCTCCGATGGCGCTGATCATTGACTGCTTGGTTATCTCCTGGGCAATAAGGCTCAATCCCAAGGTCTGGGTAGTGCCATATCCCCATCCCAGAGAGGTTGCCATATTGGTCAGAGCGGATTGCAGGTGGATATATTCGTTGCTGCTAATGTTAACCGACTGGGCCATATTAGAGAAATGGTAAATCTGGCGGTGCTGCATGATCGTTGTAAACATCGCGATACCAAAAGAAGAGGATACCTGGCGGATGACATTACTAAGCGCGGAAGCCCTGCCGACCAAAAGCGGTGGCACCACATTCATACCTGCGGTTGTCACCGGCATCATGGATAAGCCCATTCCTGCTCCTCTTATAGTTAGCCATATGGTCATGACTGCATAGGGGGTAAGGTTATTGAAGTCGTTCATAACGTAGGTAGTCCAGGTGACCAGAAACAGACCGGCTACAACCACGCCCCGGGCGCCGTATTTGTCAAAAAGCTTGCCACTGATGGGCATCATTACTCCGGAGGCTAACGCGGCTGGAAACATGATCAGGCCGGTTTTCATAGCGGTTTGGCCTAGAACGTTTTGCAGAAGAATGGGCAGCAGGAAAATAGCTCCGAACATCCCCATCGCCAGTAAGGAACCGATTATTATTGATAAAGTGAATGTGAAGTTTTTTAACATCCTCAAGTCCAGAATCGGCTCGGGGTGCTGCAATTCATTAAATACAAATATGGTCAGGGTTATAAGCGAAACTACCAGCAAGCCAACGATATAAGGTGAAGTCCAGCCGGATTTGTTGCCATCACTCAGAGCCAGGAGAATAGAGAACAAGCCGATGCTGGAAGTGATAATACCCACGAAATCAAAGTGTTTGCCTTTTATTAATTCGCTCTCCTTCAGAATTACACCGGCCAGGAAAAGGTTGAAAAGGCCTATGGGGAGGTTGATATAAAAAATTAAGCGCCAGTTCACGTATTCGACCAAATAACCACCCAAGGTAGGGCCAATAGCGGGAGCAGTCATGGCTGCGATACCCCAAAAACCAAGCACCATGCCGATCTTGGAGCGAGGAAATGATTTGTAAATCAAGGCCATGCCCAGAGGCTGCATAATACCGCCCCCTATGGCCTGGATAATCCGGGCTCCAACCATTGTATTTACACCCCAGGCCATCCCGCAGAAGGTGGAGCCAATGACAAACAGAGACAGGGCTGCAATATATGTCCGTTTATACCCGAAGGTGTCTCCCAGAAAACCCGATACGGGCATCACCACTCCCAAAGTCAACATATAGGCTGTCAGTACCCACTGAATCTGGTCGGTAGAAGCGCTGAATATGGTCATCATTTTGGGCAAGGCCACATTTACTATGCTGCTGTCCAGGATAGCCATAAAGGTGCCAATAATAATGACGAGCAGAATAGACCAGTCTATTCTTTCAGAATCGGGATTATTCATGTTTTATCGCTACCTCTCATCTCCTGTTCATCTTCCGGTGTGTATGTTAATGATGGCTGACATTCCCGGTTTTAAGATTTTACCCTGCTTATCTACCGTTATCTTTATGGATAATCTCTGGGTGACTTTGGTGTAGTTTCCCGAAGTGTTTTCTGAGGGAATCAAAGCAAAGGTGGATTGAGCCGCCCCGCCCACCTCGCTAACCTTCCCGGCAAAAGTGATCCCCGGGAGGGAGTCGATCTTCACCGTTACATCCTGGCCGACCTTTATACGACCGCTTTTGTCTTCATCGATGTTAGCGCTTATCCAGGTTGTATCCAGGTTGCTGATAGTAAGAATGGTCTGTCCCACTGATACATTTTCTCCCACCTGCAGGGCAGTTCGGACCACCGTACCGCTAATTGGAGCTTTGATTATAGAATTAGTCAAAGCCAGTTGGGCAGAATCGTAGGTGGCTTGAGCCTGTTGCAATTGAGCCAAGTAAATGGCGGCTCCGGTTTTATCCAGCGAGTCCATCTTGGCTACTGAATCCTGTAAAGCTGCTTGGTTGGATAATACGGCGGCCTTCTCTGAATCCAGATTAGCCTGAGCTTTAGCCAAAGCAGAACGGGAGGTTTCCAGTGTCTCTTTGGAAATACCGCCATTATTGAAAAGCGATTCATTCTGAACCAGATTTCTTTGAGCGTCAGCGGCTGCAACTTCTGCAAGTTTGACCTTAGCCTCAGAAGTAAGAACAGTACTACGGGATTTTTCGACTGTAGCTTGAGCTGCCTTCAGATCTTCCGGTAATTTTTCGTAATTGGCCTTGCTTAGTTCCAATGCAGCCTGAGCCTGATTCAAATTGATTTTATACTGGGCATTGTCTAATAAGGCGACAATCTGTCCGGTCTGGACATAGTCACCCTCCTTAACCGGCAACTCTTCAAGACGACCGGTCACCTTAGGGCTTATATCCACAATATCACCGGCTACCTTGGCGTTATCAGTGCTGATTGAGGTATGAATCCTATACCACCAATAATAACCCCCGATCAAGCTAAGTGCTAAAATTATTAACGAAACTGCAATTTTTATCCGCTTAAACCTTTCTTGTGTGGCTCCATTTTCCTGAACAATCACGGTATCGTTACTATTACCATCCATCTTACTGTTCTCTCCCTCCAACTGCGATGCCATAAGATAAGACCATCTTAATCAATTCCAGATCCTTTTCCGCATCGATGTCTTTTCGATCCAGCGCTTCAAAACTAAAACCCTTCAATACATTTCTCATAACCCGAGCTAGTTTGCGACTATCCGTGGCCACAATATAATTTTCTCTTATACCCCGCTCCAGAATTGCTGACACCAGATCAGTTATCGTATCTTGGTGGCGCATTGCGCCCAAAAACTGTTCGGGCTTTAAACTGCCCTCCAGCTTTCTGCGCAGCAAAGAAAGAAAGATGGAGTGATATTTCTGATAAAAACCGTACTGTAAGCTCATATATCGATTAAGGGCTTCTCTAACATCGGGTTCCCGGCTGCAATGAACTTCGATGTCTTTGCACAAATTCTCTATACCATGAGTGAATATGTAAATCAGAATCTCCTCCTTGCTCTCGAAGTACAGGTATAAGGTGCCTTTGCCGAATTCAGCCTCACGGGCAATATCTTCCACGGTCACAGCTTCAAATGAACTTCCGGAAAGTAGTCTGTGGGCGGCTTCAGCTATTAATTGCCTTTTAAATTCCTTTTCCCGGTCTCGACGAGATGTCAATATACGCCCCCCTTTTTACGACTGAATAGTATTGAATATGAATCAATAGTCATCATCCGTTAATTTTTCCATATAGCCATTTTTTTGTCAATACAGATATGTTTAGGAGGATCATATACACTGAGCTGTTTGGGTCAGGAATATTTTGACAGGATATATTTCATATCGTATATTGGGATCAAAGGCCGGTAATCACGGTCAACCAGCAAGGAGGAGAGTACATGAAACTGCAAGGAAAAGTAGCTCTGGTAACCGGTGGGGGAACAGGTATCGGCCAGGGAGCGGCCCTGGCTATGGCGGGTGCAGGGGCTAAGATTGCTGTTATGGGACGACGCGTGGATTTATTAGAGCAAACCGTGGAGGAGATTAAACAAAAGGGTGGATTGGCCATGGCCTGCCCGGGGGATGTTACCGTCCGCGAGCACATCGAAATGACCCGCAGCCGCGTAGAAAAAGAATGGGGACGTTTGGATATCCTGGTGAACAACGCTGGTTCGGCTATGTTCAAGCCCTTTCCTCACACTACCATGGAGGATTTTGACCGTATTTATAATATCGATCTGAGGAGTGTGTTTGAAGTCACTCAGGTCATGGCGCCTCTTATGATGGACAACGGCGGGGGAAGTATTGTAAATATATCGTCCATTCTAGGGGTGCGAGGCAACAAAGATGCTACCGCCTATTGTGCCATGAAAGGCGGGGTGGTGAATCTGACTCGGGCCCTGGCCCATGCGTTGGGGCCGGATATCCGGGTGAACTGCCTGTGCCCTTCTCATATCGTTACCCCAATGATGCAGGACGAGATGGATTACCTGGAGAAAAACGATAAGATGCATAAACTGACCGGTTTGTTCCCTATGAAGCGGGTGGGATATCCGGAAGACATGAACGGAGCCGTTCTTTTCTTTGCCGGCGAGGATTCCCGCTGGTTGACGGGAAATATCTTAATGGTTGATGGTGGTTTGTCCTGTTACGTTTAGAATAGTTGGCTGCTTTAACCAGAAAAATCAACACTGTTTATTGATTAATGCTATATTGCACTATCGCAGCAATAAGCATTAATTTTTTATCTAAAAGCATTGCAAAATTATACATACGCATGTATAATTATAAACGTGTTATTTATAAGGAGGGTCAATTATGTACAAGGTCGGCATTATAGGTGACGGTTATACGGCTGCCGAACTACTTCGGCTGATGGCCGGACATGATGAATTAGAAACAGTGATGATTACTTCTACGGAAAATATTGCTTTAGGCATGGCTGAGATATATCCTCATCTGCGTGCTTTTACACGTTTGAGATGCGAAGCTACTGATCTCCAGACTATAAAAGAAAAATGTCAGGCTGTATTCCTGGCTTTGCCCCACGGCCTGTCGGTGCCTATAGTCAAGGAACTGAGTGCTGCAGGTGTCAAGTGCGTGGATTTGGGCGCGGATTTCCGCCTTAAAGATAGTAGAATTTACGAGAAGTACTATGAAAGCGTGCATATGGCTCCAGAAATGCTGGCCGGTGCGGTTTATGGTTTGCCGGAAATCTACCGGGATAAAATAAAAAAAGCTGCCATCGTGGCCAATCCGGGATGCTACCCTACTTCAGCTATTTTACCCCTGGCCCCCCTACTGAAAACCGGGGTGGTGGAAAATCATGGTATTATCGTTGACTCCAAAAGCGGGGTATCCGGAGCTGGCAAGGCTTTGAAGGCCAGCAGTCATTTCTGCGAGGTTAATGAAGGTATAAAAGCCTATGGACTCGGTACTCATCGCCATGGACCGGAAATAGACCAGGAACTGAGCCTGGCCGCCGGAGAGGCGGTAGAAATGATATTCACTCCGCATCTGGTACCTATGAACCGGGGCATACTAAGTACCTGTTACTGCCGCTTGAGGCCCGGGGCTAAATCAAAGCAAGTCAGAGAGGTACTGGAAAACTTCTATATAAATGAGTACTTTGTGGATATTTTGCCGGAAGGAGTTTGGCCCCATACCAAGTGGGTCTACGGCAGCAATTTTGTGCAAATAGGGGTCTATGCCGATGAGGATAGTGGCAGGGTAATTCTGGTATCAGCATTGGATAATTTGTGCAAGGGTGCCTCCGGGCAGGCCATCCAGAACTTGAATCTGATGTTGGGGATGGAGGAGACTAAGGGTCTTAGCTTTGCCGGGGTACACCCATAAAACGTAAATGGAAATAAATAACAATTGATTATCGACTAAGCAAATGCTTAATCAGTAATATGGAGGAGAAAAGAATGAAGATTATTAAAGGCTCGATCACCGCTCCTCAGGGTTTTTTAGCTCAGGGAGTGGAAGCGGCGATTAAAAAAGAGGATAAAAAAGACCTGACAATCATCTATTCCAACCATAAGTGTGCGGCAGCCGGGGTATTTACCACCAATAAGGTGCGGGCGGCCTGCATAGATATAAACCGTTCCCACCTGGAGGACGGCCGGGCTCAGGCTATTGTAGCCAATAGCGGCAATGCCAATGCCTGCACCGGCCAGCAGGGGTGGAAGGATACCCTATCGATGGCCCGGCTGACTGCAGAATATTTGAACATCAGCCCGGATGATGTCCTGGTTGCTTCGACCGGTGTAATTGGTCATGCAATGCCCATGCGGCGTGTGGAAAAAGGGATCAGGGATGCAGCCGCAAACCTGTCGGAGCATGGCGGAGAAAATGCTGCCCGGGCGATTATGACTACTGATTTGGTGAGCAAAGAGATCGCGGTGGAGATAGAAATCGGCGGTCGGCCGGTTCGCATCGGAGCTATTGCCAAAGGTTCAGGCATGATTCACCCCAACATGGCTACCATGCTATGTTTCATTACTACGGATGCAGATATTAGCAGCCCGTGTTTGGAGGAAATGCTGCGTTACTCCTGTGACCGCTCTTTTAATATGATAAGCGTTGACCGGGATACATCCACCAATGATATGGTCCTTTTACTGGCCAATGGTTTGGCCGGCAACCGGCAGATAAAGAACTGCCAGGGAGAGGACTACCAGGTTTTCCGGGAGGCTCTGGATTTTGTAAGCATAAGCCTGGCCAAGATGGTGACCCGGGACGGCGAGGGTGCCACCCGGCTGGTAGAGGTCGAGGTTATCAACGCTGAAAATTATGATGCAGCGCGGACTATCGCTCGCTCCATCACATCTTCCAACCTTACCAAGGCGGCGATCTTCGGGGAAGATGCCAACTGGGGGCGAATTTTAGCGGCCGCAGGTTATTCCGGAGCTGATTTTGATCCCCAACAGGTGGATATATATTTGGGCTCTGAGAAAATGGCGGAAAACGGAATGGGTTTGATCTTTAACGAAGACCTGGCCCGTCAGGAACTGCAAAAAGATCCGGTGGTAATCAAGGTGGATATGAAATCCGGGCCATTTAAGGCCACCGCTTGGGGCTGTGACCTTTCTTATGAATACGTTCGCATCAATGCCGCATATCGGACATGATCTGTGTAAAGGGAAGCAAAAGAACCGTCCCCTTGCTTGTGCGTCCTGAAGGAATGACTGCGCCGGAAGGAGAGTGAAACAGCAGTCAGACCATGCTTTGTAGGAGATGATGGAAGGCCCATCGGAATCGGCATTCAGGTGTTGGTTTCAAACCGCCTTTGGGTGCTGCAATCAAAAGTTGTGGTGCTGAGCGCAAGTGGAAAAGGCCATAGGAATGGTCAGGTGAGCGCCGAGAAGCTGAACGAGAGTGAAGAACTGAGGAAGCGTCGAAAGGACGAATAATGCAGTCAAAACCAGGGGATAGGCATACCGCTGGGATAAGTCTGACGGAAACCTGATTACTGGTCAGACGGCTGCCGGCGTAGAGGTTACAGGAGCACGGCGCAGGCTCTTGCAAGGAACAGGAGAATTCTGGACCCTGATGATAAGCGAAAAATTCAAGCGATACACCGACAAGGATGAAAGTAGCAATGTAGGGTCTAGATGCGGAAGAATCTGTAGTAGTGAGGAATCTGCTGTAATGGCAGGGGAGCGAAGGGATTCTGTTATCTATACCTCTAAAGTTAAACAACCAGAAGTGGGAGGATTTAATGGAAGAAGGAAAGTCGTTTAAAATTTCCAAACATCGAGTCCTGGAAGCATACAAACGTGTAAAAGCGAATCGAGGTGCAGCTGGTATCGATGAGATAAGCCTCACGGAATTTGAGAAAGACCTCAAGGACAACCTGTACAAAATCTGGAACAGAATGTCGGCAGGCAGCTACTTTCCACCGGCGGTCAAAGCGGTTGAAATACCCAAAAAGAGCGGCGGAAAGAGAATACTGGGGGTACCAACGGTAGCCGATCGGATAGCCCAGATGACGGTAAAATTGTATTTTGAAGAAATGGTGGAACCACACTTCCACCAAGACTCATACGGATACCGCCCGGGAAAATCAGCGCTGGATGCTGTGGCAATAACTCGGAAACGCTGCTGGAACTACGACTGGGTGCTGGAGTTCGATATCAAAGGGCTGTTTGACAATATCGATCATGAACTTCTGATGAAGGCGGTTCGAAAACATACGAGCAGTAAATGGATAATACTCTACATCGAAAGATGGCTCAAGGCACCATTCCAAATGGCGGGCGGAACAGTAGTTCAAAGGACGGCAGGCACTCCACAGGGAGGAGTAGTTAGTCCGGTTCTTGCGAACCTCTTTCTCCATTACGCCTTTGATAAATGGATGGATAGGAATGCCCCGGAAAACCCGTTTGCCCGATATGCTGATGATGGAGTGGTACACTGCCGGACTCTGAAAGAAGCAGAGGAGCTCCTGGTCAGACTGGGACAAAGGTTTGAGGAATGCAAGCTGGAACTGCATCCAGATAAAACGCGAATAGTGTATTGCAAAGATGACAGGCGCAACGGGAAACACCCGGAAACCAAGTTTGACTTCCTTGGCTACACATTTCGGAGTCGGCTATCGAAGAACAACCAAGGGAAATACTTCGTAGGATTCAACCCGGCAGCCAGCAAAAGCGCCTGCCAGAACCTTAGAGACCGTATACGGGAAATCCGGTTCAAGAATAAAATAGTTACAATAGAAGAACTGGCAGCGTTAATGAATCCGGTCATAAGGGGATGGCTGAACTATTTCTCCAAATTCCGAGCAAGTGATGCTAGAAGAGAACTTATTTTTGTGAATTTCGCATTGACCAGATGGATAAGGCGACGACATAAGAAGGCTGGGAAGAGCCTGAAAAAGGCGTATCGTATTCTTGGGCTAACGGCCAAGACTAATCCTAACCTTTTCTATCACTGGTCACTGGGTCTACAACCGACGATTGGATAACAAGAGCCGTATGACGCGAGAGTGTCACGTACGGTTCCGTGAGAGACTCGGGGTGCAAGTCCCCGGGTCTACTCGACCCCAGGAGAAATCCACCCTTTTTTCCTGAAATGATTTATCTTCGAATAGGTGAGCAGGTGCAGAATATATGATGATGCTAACGCAGAAACTAAAAGATGCCTTTTGCCAAATGTGATAATATTATCGGGGTAATGTGAGTAATATATCAGATATTTAATATTAATATTGACGCATAATTAACAACTCCTTATACTTAAGAATAGTTCCCTGTTAATTAAATCAAAAATTATACGGCTCGGGAGGGGTTGAATTACTCGCTTAATGAAATGGGCAGAATTGTTGAAGCATATATCGGGGAGTATGCGAGTGGAAAAAGTGAACTGGCTATCAATAGGGCACTAGAATTGAAAAGTCAGGGCCGGTCAGTGACTTTGGTAGATCTTGATACGGTTGAGCCTTTCTATACTTTAAGAAGCTTAAAAAGAGAACTGGAAAGCCTGGGCTTAAAAGTAATCAGTTATACCCGCGAGGATTCATTTGGTCTAGGTGAGACTGGAGCCATGTTAAATCCCCAGGCTCGGTGGGCTTTACGCAACGAGGGCGATGTCATCCTGGATATCGGTTATGGCATTCAAGGTGCCAAGACACTTAACCTGGTGGAGGGGGCTGACGAGTCTAAAGATTTGAAGATATTAGCTGTGATAAATGCTAGCCGGCCTATGACCAACGACCATGATAGGATTAAAGAATACCTGGCCGAGTTGGGAAGGGTAGACGCTGTAGTACTTAATACCCATATGGGCGGAGAGACCACGGTTGATATCGTTGAAGCGGGAAATAAACTGGTAAAGGATGTAGCCGACGAAGCCGGAATCCCGGTAGCTTACGTAGCGGTGGATCAAAACTTGCGGGAATTTATACCTGCTTTAGAGTATTCCTTACCGATTAAATACATTAAAAGATATATGCCTGGAGCAATATGGTAAGATGTAAAATGACAGTTTTGACTTATAATCTGCGATAGAAAAGTGTTTTGGTTTGACTACTCTGGTATTTTGATATTGATAATTTATTTTTAGGCAGGGAAAGTAGGAGGTGCATTAAATATATGCCCAGTATTATTGGTAAACCCAAGAAATCGTTTATGACTGGAAATGAAACCGCTGCATGGGCATGCCTGGTAGCGGGAGCGGACATGATGTTTGGTTATCCCATAACACCGCAGAATGAGATCATGCATTATTGGACTCGTCTGGCACCCAAATATGGAAGAGGGTTTCTGCAAACCGAGGATGAACTTTCGGCTGGCTTTACAGTTTGCGGTTCAGTTCAAAGCGGCAAGAAAGCTTTCACGGCAACTGCTGGACCAGGCAATGTTCTAATGCAAGAGCCGTTCGGGATGGCAGAAGCCATGAGATTACCGATGCTGGCAATTATTCAGCAGCGGGGAGGACCGTCTTCGGGAACTGTGGTTTATTCTCAGCAGGAAGTAACCCTGACCACCTTTGGCGGCAATGGGGAAGGAATGAGAATTGTATATTCTACTTCTGGTCACCAGGAGATATACGATTATACCATCAAGGGCTTTAATACCGCCTGGAAACATAGATTCCCGGTATTTATCCTGGGTGATGGATATCAAGCTAAAATGCGTGAACCTCTGGAAATGTATGACCCGGAAGACAAAGGGATTGAGATGGTTAAACCTTATCCGCTTATCGGGCTGGAGGGTAAAATCGGAGCAGGTCGGGATCCCCAGCACCTATGCAATATATACAGTCTGGAAGAAGAACTATATGAAGTTGTTCTAAAGGTGGCTGCAGAATACGAGGCGCTTGAAGATCAATTAATAGAATATGATGAAAAAAATTGTGATGATGCAGATATTATCATAGTATCACATGGAGTAGTATCCCGGGCAGCGGATGATGCTGTCAAAGCCCTGCGAGCCCAGGGAATTAAGGCGGGTTATTTTAGACCCATAACCCTAAGGCCTTATCCACGTAAAGCACTCCGAGAGGCTATCGCCAAAAACGGGGTTAAAAAGCTCCTTATAGCCGAATCGGCTTACGGCCAGCTGGATAGATTGACTAAACAGGAAATATTTGGGGAAACCGTAAAAATTGAAAACCTGTTTATGCCTGGAGTAGGAATCATTGATTATGATATTATCAACAAAGTCAAAAGTGTTTTATAGGAAAGGGGGTAAAGAAAAATGATTGCACCAGCAGTTCCCAAATCATGGTATCTTCCCTCCAAACCGCATAAATTTTGCCCTGGGTGTGGGCACGGAATTGTGCTAAAAGCCTTGGGGGAAACGATAGATGAATTGGATATCCAGGATCAAGCTATATTTGGCTGCGATATAGGTTGCTCACTACTTGCGTGGGACTTTTTCGCCTGTGACAGCACCCAGACCCATCATGGCAGAACTACTCCGGTAATGGTGGGAATAAAGAGATCTCGCCCCGAACTGGTTTGTATCGGGTACATGGGGGACGGGGGGGGATACTCCATTGGTTCTCAACATTTATTAAACGCTGCGGTTCGGAACGAAAAAGTAACTTTAATTCTGGTTAACAACACTAACTACGGTATGACCGGCGGACAAATGGCGCCTACCACTTTACCCGGTCAAAAAACTGAGACGTCACCTTTTGGGAGGGATCCTCTAACGACCGGGTATCCTACCAGGGGACCGGAGTTCCTGGCTGCGGTTACGCCCGACAGTGCCTATATAGCCAGAGCTACCGTTTCCAAATATAAACAGCTGAAGAAATGCTTGAGGATGGCCCTTAAGAACCAGATTGAAGGGAACGGTTTCTCATTCGTAGAAGTCTTGTCTACCTGTCCTACCAATTGGCGAACCTCTGCGGGGCAGACCTGGAACTTCCTCGAGGATGAAATGGAGAAATATTTCCCGGTAGGGGAAATTAAAAATCCTCTGGGAAAGGGGGATAAATAATGTCCTTAATGAGAATTGCCCTGGCAGGCGAAGGAGGTCAAGGAGTACAATCCATTGCTGAGATTCTAGCTGAAGCGGCCTATAACCAAAACCAGCAGGCTATTTATATACCGAATTTTGGCCTGGAACAGCGTGGTGGGGTCTCCATAGCCTTCATCCAATTTAGCGATGCCAGAATTGGCGCCCCGAAGTTTCATAAGGCGGACGTGGTAATAGCCTTGAGTGAACGGGCGATAAGCCGAACCGTTGGATATTCGGGACCAGAAACCCTTTATGTTTATGATTCCGGTTTTAAAATAAGTCCGGATGAATTACCCCGAATAGCTAAAAGGATTATAGGCATTCCAGCAATTGAGACAGCTAACAAAGAACTGCATCCGCGAGTATTTAACATTATTATAATGGGAGCGGTTATTGGCCTTACTAATGTAGTCAGCTTTGAAGCAGCTAAGGAAGCGCTTGAAAGCAAGTTAGCCTACAAATTTGATAAAAACCCGGCTTTAAGAGATCTTAATTACCGGGCACTGGAGATAGGAAAACATATGGCTGAACAAGCATTGCAGGAGGGGGTGGCCCAGAATGCCTGAGATGGAAGCTATATCATTTGATTTGGAGAAAGCAAATTTTCATATCTTCCCTTATTACTGCAAAGGCTGCGGGTTATGCAAAGAAAAGTGTCCCAATCAGGTTTTAGTCTGGTCAGATAAACTTGGCCTTTATGGTACACCTACCGTAAAACCTAAAGATGAAGATAGCTGTATTGCATGTAGTATCTGCGAAATGGTATGTCCAGATTGTGCAATTTCTATTGAAAAAAAGAGAAAGAAAAAAGAGGTTTAATTTCCAATAAAAAAAGAGTATTAAATTTCTTGACATAAAAATTGTGGCATGATAAGATAATCCTTGCCCGCCAAAAGGAATTAGGCGGAAGAGTAGAAACGAGAGACAAGCGGATTCGAAAGCTGTTGATAGATTAAGATGCATACGAGACAGTAATGGCGAGGAAGCATCCGATATATCCAGTGCCCGTAAGGGAGATGAAGCGGGTTTCGAGAAAACAGGGTCCCGGAAAAGCGGGAAAAGATCTTGATAAAACAGAACAAAGAGAAACGAGAAGTGCGAGTTCGAAAGAACAAAAGGTCCAGCGATGGAGACACGATCCAGTGAATCGCAAGATGAACTGTGATGTGTCCCAGACGAGGTTTTCCAGCGAATCAAGCCCTAGGGCGAAGGTGAGCTGCAGAAAACAACCGTCAAAAAAAGTAAAGAGCCATCGAATGGATTCAATTAAGTAGAAGTACAGGGTAAAACCTGAACGAATATTTTATTGGAGAGTTTGATCCTGGCTCAGGACGAACGCTGGCGGCGTGCCTAACACATGCAAGTCGAACGGAGTTACTAATGAAGCTTGCGATTTAGTAACTTAGTGGCGGACGGGTGAGTAACGCGTGGGTAATCTGCCCATAAGTGGGGAACAACAGTTGGAAACGACTGCTAATACCGCATAATCTGCGCAAGCAGGAAAGGTGGCCTCTGAATATGCTGCCGCTTATGGATGAGCCCGCGTCTGATTAGCTAGTTGGTGGGGTAAAGGCCTACCAAGGCGACGATCAGTAGCCGGCCTGAGAGGGTGAACGGCCACACTGGGACTGAGACACGGCCCAGACTCCTACGGGAGGCAGCAGTGGGGAATATTGCGCAATGGGGGAAACCCTGAC
>Ga0209340_1001331_pt1 | contig 18340 bp, 19 predicted proteins | sample EPASupsiteSAE323_FD_187266 | JGI IMG/M metagenome (GOLD analysis project Ga0209340, IMG submission 187266) | Bioremediated contaminated groundwater from EPA Superfund site, New Mexico - Sample SAE3-23 (SPAdes) (version 2) | ecosystem: Environmental > Aquatic > Deep subsurface > Groundwater >... | reverse complement strand
GTTCTCTCGGAATACTGTTATTAAATAAATCAAAACAAACCACGATCTTCTTTATTTACCCACCAGCGGGTAGGCAGGAAAATTCCTCCTACCCGACAATTTTCCTTATGTTTTTTTAATAATGTACACTAAACTTTATTAAGGATTAATGTATATCATTAAAAAACCAAGAGAAATATGAATTTTAATAATATAAAATCAAAATTGAGACATCTACTTATAAAGAGTGAAAAATACACCAAAACAGATATGGTGTATCTAGCAAAAGGTGGATTTTGGCTTACAAATGAAAGCCTTTTTTCTTCATGTATTGCTTTTATACTCAGTCTTGCTTTTGCGAACTTAATTTCGCAAAATACATTTGCTACATACAAATATGTTTTATCTATTGCAGGTATTTTAGCAATATTCACACTCCCTGGAATGGAGAAATCTATTCTTATATCCATATCAAATGGAAAAAATCATATAATTCCAGCTATTCAAGAGAAACTTCGTTGGAGTTTTTTGAGTATTATTTCTTCTCTCCTTGTATCCCTCTATTATTTTATACAGGGAAATCAAATTTTAGGGGCATTATTCATAGTATTAGCTTTATTTCTGTCTCCGTATTATTCTTTTACTGTTTATAGTTCAATACTCACTGGTCAAAAAAGATTTAAAGAAATAATGGTTTACTCCTTAATTGATCAATTAATAAACGGTTTCTTTTTATTACCAACATTGATGCTTACCGATAACATTATTATCATACTTTTTGTCTTTTTTCTTCCACAATCTATATCACGATTCTTAATGACTAAAAAAATATCAAAAAAAATTACCGGAGAAAAAGCATTACAAGATGAAATAAAAAAAACAATACATTATGGCAAACATCTTACTATTATCAATTCAATGACAACGTTATCAGCAAATATTGATAAAATTTTACTCTGGCACTTTTTTGGACCTCTACCTGTTGCAATATTTTCTATTGCCCAAGCACCAGTAATTCAAATAAAATCTATTTTTAAAAAAATTAAAACACTTGCATTCCCGAAATTAAGCCAAGCTGATTACTCAACAATGCAAAAGACATTACCAAAAAAATTATTGATCATGTATTTAGTAATTATTCCAACAATCATTCTTTATATGCTCTTTGCTCCTCTGGCTTTTAAAATATTTTTTCCACAATACATGGATTCTGTTATTTACTCACAGATATTTAGTACTATTATTTTATTTATACCTCCGAGTTTTATTTATGAAGTATTAATAGCACATCAAAAGAAAAGATCTTTGTATAAATTAGAATCGTTAACACAAATAACGAAAATATCCCTTTTTTTTATTCTTATTCCACTTTATGGAATATGGGGCGTAATTATGAGTATATTAAGTGTTAGCCTAGTCAAGAGTGTAATTTCAATATATATTTTTATTTATAAAAAATAATTTTTTAACTTTAAAAACAAAACAATACTACTTACAGTATCTTTATCCTCTATTCTTTAAACTTGTTTCTTTTAAAATTAATCAACGTACGGAACCAGTATCGTTGTGGAAATCTTGCTTTTCTTTCTACAAAGGAAGAAATTTTTATATTTAAAAAACGAGCTAAAAAATAAGCTAATACATTCTCTGGATATTTTTTCATCGTCATCTTAACCAGTGGTTCATGATCAAGTTTTCTTGCTTCAATAATTATTTCACCCTTTCTCCCAAACTCAGTTTTATATAATTCCACATTTGCTTGTTCAACGTTCGAATCTCCCGGGATACATTCTCTTATTTCACTAAAACCTGTTTTCTCCAAAGCCTTCTTCAGTGTATTAAAATTATGAAGATAACGGTGATCAAAATATAACATTCTACCAATAAACGTTTCAACATAATCATCATTTGAAACCTTTTCATTTGGAAAAATAGTATTTTTTTGCTCAAGTAAGTATTTTTTATTTAAATAATCTTGAATAGCCATATCGAAACTCGGAACTACCATTCTCACACAACCATTTCTTTTCAATATACGATAACTCTCCAATAAACAATTTATAAGCTGATTATAAGTAAGATGCTCGAGAGTTGCTTTTGAATAAACTAAATCAACCACATTATCTCCTAATGGAATGTACTCACTAATATCTGCTACAATGTCCGGTGGACCAGACTTATTTTTTCCTAAATTTATTTCCACATGTATGAAGCCAGACAATCTATCATGCCCACAGCCTAAATAAACTAATTTCAAATTCTTCTCCTCTATCATATTAAATAATTTTTATTTTTTTTAATAAATATAGAAATAAAAAGGGAATCAGTGAAAAGACACTACCCGACTGAAAACGGTACTTATGTATTTTTAAATAATTCAACAATCTTTCTTTAAGCGTCATTAATTTTGAATATTTATATAGAAAACAGCGTATACCTTCAGACATTTTCTCTGAATTTTCTCCTAGACCTTTTCTTAAAATATCGGTTCTAAAAATTGCTTGATTCTCAGGTAATACTTTTATCCTTACATTATTTATGATTGCATCAATTATCAAACTTTTATCTTCAGACGTTACTAATCTTATATCAAAACCACCCAATTTCACAAAAATATCTTTTTTTATCACGATATTTGATCCAGTAACACCAGGATTAAATATAAACAAATTTTTTATATTTAATTTTTGATAAGAATTTTTATATTTTGATATTTTCCCAGATTGAATTTTATCTAACCGACTAATCACACATTCATTTCCTTCAGATAAAGCATCTGATACATTTTTTAAATATTCAGAAGACCAAAAATCATCATCATCCAAAAAAGCCAAATACTCCCCCTTCGCAAAAATAGCACCAAAATTTCTTGCTTGAGAAGCTCCAGCAAAAGGAATAATATCGTAAACAGAGACTTTTTTCATTATCTCACATGGCAATTTTATTTTTTCAATTCCGTTGTTGATAATAATAATTTCATCAGGAGCGCGCGTTTGATTTATAACTGAGCCCAGGGAATCAATTAAATATTCCTTTCTATTACAAGTCGGTATAATACAGCTTATTCGCATAAAATTTCTTGATATAGTTTAAATACTTTTTACATTTATTTTTGTTTAACCTTTTAAATCGATACAATACACTAATTTCCATTGCGGTTTTCCATAATCCATATGATAAATAAATATTATAAGTCATAGGAATACCAAAAATACTTTCACGTGCAATTTTAAATTCTCTATTCCAAACATCCATCCAGCCTTCGTTAGGTGTGTATTTTTTTGAATATAAATAATAATCGATTAAATCAAAATATCTGCTTGACACTTTACAATAACGAGACCAATCTATAAAAAATAATTGATTATTTTTAACCAAAATATTATCCTGATAAAAATCGCCATGAGATGATGATTGGGGCATTTTTATATTTTCTACAAATTTCCTTATAAGATTATCATTGTCTAATTCATGTTGTTTTATAAAATTCGCGAGAAATTTCCATTCAATTAAATCTGCAACCTTTCTTAATTGCCATTCGTCTTTTCTTAAAAAAGCATTTTCAAAATATAATTTAATCAAAAATGAATCATGGGACACATCAAGAGGTGACATTTCTGGTGTTATGGAACAATATAAAAAGATATACCTATAATCTAACAAATGGCGAGAAAAATGAATATCTTTACGAACAAAATTAATTTTGTTTTTTTCAATAATCATTTCCCTTAAGCTTCCAAAACAAAAAGGACATTTAATAAAGTTATTTTTAAATCTAAAAATAATAGTATTATTTTGTCTGATTTTTTTTTGAATAACATTAAACATAACTATATCATGATCATGGAAAAACTTTATATAATGCTCGATTTTTATCCTTAAAATATGAATCTGACTCGCCTATCTTTATCACCTCGGAAAAACCACAAGAAAATAAAAACTTTTCAATCCATTCATGAGGATTTTCACCCATATCTGGTAATAATTTAGCCCATTTATTTTTCAATTCATTAGACTGACCCATCTCAAATATCATCACTGTATTTACCTTTTTACGTAGTTCCTTCATAAAATTCCTACAATAATCTTCTCCTTTGCTATACATCATATGGTGCATAACTGACAAAAAGATTATCATATCAAAATTAGGGATGTTTTGTATCATCCCTTCATCTATAACTCCAAAAATAAATCCAGCTGGCTCTATTTTTTCCAACGAAAGTTGATCTAGTGCGATAGAAAATCTTCGAATATCTGCATCAACACCAACAGAAAAACATCCACATTCTTTTGCTGACTGAAGCACATAAAATCCCTCTGCCGAACCTAAATCTAAAACGGATTTAATATTATAATTTTCTATTTCCTTTTTTATCAAAACCCACCTATCTATACACTTTCTATCTCCACCTTCGATCAGTTTCCCATTTTGAAAAATAGGTTGATAATTTGGGTATGATTTTAATAAAATTTTAGCGTTAAACTTCCTTAAATAATAAGGTATCTTTTTTAAACCTTTTTGGTACATAAAATGTAATTATTTTAAATTATTCTTTATTTCTCTTTCAAATACATTCCACATTCCCTCAACCAATTCTTTTTTGCCCTTTTCCCATGCAGTTATGTAATCTAAATCAAATCCAGTATCAAAAACAGCTGTAACAAAATTTTCTAATTTTCTCTCATACTCTTCAGTTTTAAAATTCATATTTAATACTTCCTTTATTTTCAACGAAAGAGTAGTCAAATCTGTATGCTTTACAACATTTGGTAATTTTAGGGTTGTCCCTAAATTACCCAATTGAATTACTGGCTTTAACAAAAAAGCAGCCTCAGCAATTGTGGTTCCATTTGGACTTATCACCAAATCCGCTTTCTCTATAATATCTTTGCTACTTATTCGATAATCTATTAATTTTACATTAGGTGTTCTATCAATTTTTTGAATATATGATGGTGGCCTATATCCAACCATAGCAGGATGTTCTTTGACTACCAAAGTATAATCATCTGGCAGTGACATGGCCACCAATCTTGCAATCTCTATCTGATTACTAAAATATGGCGCTTGTACATCAATACTCTCTTCCGGTTGAAATTGCAAAGGAAAATACACAAACTTATCAATTTTATCCAATGAATAATATTCACGTTTATTCATGTATTTTCTATATTTTTTCATTGCATAGTGATCACGCAAAATATATTTTGGCGGCTTATAATCCAAAGTCACTCCCATACTTTTTAAATAATTTTCTGAAGACCCCTTAATATACCATCGTAAAACTTCTTTATATGGAAATAATTCAAATCTTATTTTTTGAAGCAAATTTTTTTTTCTATCTTCTTTCTTAGAATAAATAGGGGTCTTAAAATTATCTCGGAACTCTTTAATGTATTGCCTTGCTCTTTCTTGGTTTTTACTTTCTTTTATGTTATTGTTTAAATAATCTACTCTATTGTAAAATTCTCCCTGTGTATTATTATAATTAAAAGAAAAAATTTGATACCCCTTTATTTTTGAATCAGTAACTGAAATCATCTTTATACCCCTTAGAGAGGCATAAAGATTTACCATGATATGGGGTAAAGAAATAATATTAGGTGCAATAATAATATCAGGTTTAAAATCATTAAAAATAATTTTTATAAACTTAAATACAGCCTTAACATAATTAATAATTATTTCATCTGAAGCATTTTGTTTAAAACCATAATACCATTTATCTTTATATGATTTTACAAAATTTCTTACCGAGCTTACCATCGGCCATATACTATCAATCCCAAGCTCAGCACAAATTTCCTTTAAAGTATATTTCTCTCCATCTAGATAAGCCTCTGGATCGCCCATAATTTCATCATTATCAATAATAAGCTGATATTCAACATCCTTTTGATTTACAACGAATTTATGAGTAGTTCTTTTTATAGTTAAAGCCGCAAGAGCACAACCTTCTTCTTGTAATTTTTTTGCTAAAAAATGTCCAATTGTTAATCCCCATCCCCTTTGTTGAAATATTAAAACCCTTTTACCTTTTAAATCCATAAGCTTAAGTTATTTGAATACTTTTCTCATTTTCTTTGGCGCTTTCTTCCAAAGCATACAAAATCTTAAGAATACCAAGACCATCTTCTCCAATACTCAACTCAGATTCTGCTCCTATCATAAAATTAATTACACTATTAATTGAATTTTTCATAAAACTTCTTGGCTCACCCTCTACCTCGGAATCATTAGAAAGCTGAAAATATCCAGCAAAATTTTCATTTTCAACTTTTTTTCTATATTCAACACTGTAACCAAGATTTTTAATATTTATCATCCCCTCAGTTCCATACAATTGCATACCAAATACTCCATAATTTGCACTGAGCGACTGCAAAGTAATCATGCCACCATTTTTAAAATACAATTGTCCATCAATATTTGAATCATTTTTAATATTTGAAGTAAGGTTATTATAATGTCCAGATACTGATACAGGATCTCCAAGATACATTCTAATCAAATCTATGAGATGAGTTCCACAATTATAAAAACCATTATAATAATACGCATTCCCTTGAAGCACTTCTCCAATTACGCCATCTTTGACCTTTTGTGACCACTTAAGCAATAAAGGATCAAAATGTCTTATATGATTAATAAACAAAGTAACCCCATTTTTCTTACATTCCCCAATCATTTCTTCAGCTTCATGAATTTTATAGGCAATTGGCTTTTCACATAGTATCACAGATGGCTTATATTTCGCAACCTTCATAACATGTTCATAATGTAAACCAGAAGGGGTTGCGATTGAGACCAAATCAGGTTTCATTTCTTGCATCATTTTATCGATATCTAAATATTTTTGCACCCTCGGAAAATTGCTCATTGCGTATTCCAACTGTGCCTCACTATTATCAACAAAAGCCACTAAATCAACTTTTTTATTTTTTACATATGCACCAGCATGTGTACCAGGGCTCACATTCCCACCATATTTCTTTTCATCCGCCCCAATATTACCACAACCAATAAGAGCTACTTTTATTTTTCTATTCTCAAACATACATTTATTTTATCGCAAATTTTTTCTGATGGTCCTTAAAAAAGATTTCATAATAATACTCACGCAAAAAACCCATTCTTATGGAATCGTAGTATCTACTATTTCTATATATATCTTCTTTTAACACTCCTTCATGCAAATAACCTGCCTTTTCATAAGTTTTTATGGCTCCAATATTCTCACCTGTAACACCTAAATAAATTCTATGAAGATTGAGGCGATCAAATCCGTAATAATTTATAATTTCAACGCTCTCAGTTCCATACCCCCTTCCCCAAGAATCTTTATTTCCAATTATTATTCGCATTTCAGCTTTTTGAGCCGTATTATTTATCTCATATAAACCACAGAGACCAATAGCTTGATTATTAGCTTTATCAATAATTGTAAATATTACATTTCTTTCAGATTTCAAGTCAGTATCCATTATTTCAGATACTTTTTCTAATGAAGTTGGTCTCTGACCTGTAAACATAAAATATGTCACTTCAGGATCATTAAACCATTCATAAATTAAAGAATAATCATCTTTTGACACTGGTCGAAATGCAATTTTTTCACCTTGTAAAAATATATCAGACATACTATTTTTATAATAACTTATTTCTTTTTTTCATCTTGGAAAGCTTGACTCCGAATGTTGTCAACAAGTGATTTGTCAATCCTCATCTCATTTATTTTCAATAAATCGGGTCTCTCCTTGAGGAGATCCAATATATCCTCAAGACAGAAAACCCCTTTGTCCTTATGAAGACAATTAAATATTTCATTGACTAAAAGAAAATCCTCTGGATAATCCACTGTCAATCTCAAATGAAATAAATTTTCTTCGTTTTTTACATTAATAATATGGTATGTATCCGGATTTTCCAAAATTGTCATGGTTAACCACTCACGATAAAGAGGATTGGTTACTTCATTATCTAATCGTTCAAATGTCTTTGTACTCATTACCTCAACATCTATACCGTCTGGGTAAGTCGGTGGTAATATGTTACAGACATAGTCCACACTTGGATAATTTTCTCTAAAAACATTCACAAGATTATCCACAATTTTTGGGTCAACCAAAGGACAATCCCCAGTAATTCTCACCAAACCATCTGCATCATATTCTTTCAGTACCCCATATAACCTCTTAATTAAATCCGTTTCGCTTCCACGGAAACACTTTAATCCTATTTCTTTCGCGTGTTCAGCAAGTAAATCATTTTCAGCATTATCTGCAGTACATAATATTATATCATCTATTGTTGCACAAAAACTGAGACGATATTGAATCCATTCAATAAGACTTCGCCCTTGTATTTTTTTTAAAGCTTTTCCCGGCAATCTGGTTGATCCTATCCTTGCCTGTATAATAGCTACTACTTTTGGTTTAGTATTTTCCATTTTTTTGAATTACATTTTGATTAATATCTTTAAGTCCTGGATTTGTAATAAAAAATTCCTCAATTTCTTTAAGACCAAAATTTTTATTTTTTGGATAGAGTTCTTTATAAATCTTTTTAATTAATATATAATCTTCATCTTGATCAAGAGTAATTCTTAAATCAGAAGTATCATTTTCTTTTTCCACATTACATGTTTTAAAATACTCAGGATTTTTTCGTACATACAATGTTACATGTTCTCTGTCATCAGATTCTTTTGCCTCTTGCCACATCTTTTTTAATATCGACATAGAAAAAACTTCGACATCCATTCCACGAGGAAATGTCCTTTTTCCCAATACATTTGATACATAATCATAATCACGACTTAAATATCTCTGTATTATACTATCAATAACTTGAGAATCCATCAATGGACAATCACTTGTTATTCGAACTACAACATCTGCATTGTATTTAACCGCAGCTTTATAATACCTATCCAAAACATCATTTTCTGAACCGCGAAAAATTCCAACATCTGGAAAATTATTATTGACAAAATTCTCAATACAATCATTTGATGAACTGTCAGGAGATGCAATTATTATTTTATTAAGTAACGAAGATTTACTTACACGTTGTATAACATGAGAAAGAACAGAATTTCCTTGCAAATCCAAAAATATCTTATTCGGTAACCTTGTTGACCCTGTGCGGGCTTGAATTATACAAACTATATTTGGCATATTCCTATCGAATTAAATTATTTATAACATCTATCACTTTTTGTGTTGGATTGCTATCAATATATTCTTTACGAACTTCTCTGAATTTTATGCTTTTGTCCATTTCATTATTATACATTGAAAAAATACATTTCTTTAAACTTTCTTTATCGTAAACACCACAACTTATTCCAATTCGATTACTCATGAGAGAATCGTCTTCTTTATCAATTCCCGGTTGGTAACTTACTACCTTTTTTCCTCTTATTGCAGACTCAAAAAGTACCATAGAATTAATCCCTAATACCAAGCGAGCACCTGCAATGAGTTCTGATGATGTTTTTTCAAATATACTTATATTTAATTTTGAATCATTTATAATTTTATTATACTTTTCTTTCTTTATTGTTCTCGGATGTAAACCAATAATAATTTTCTCCATTATACCAAGTTCTTTGATAATCCCAACAATTTGAGAAAAAATCTCTACTTCATCAAATTTTCTATGACCGGATAAAAATTTTATCTCGCTAAAGGGCTGTGAAACAAATAAAATATAATTTTCATTTGTATTATAAATTTCTTTAAAATCTTCAAAATATGGATTCCCAGTGATGACAAGACTGCCTTTGCCAAACCCATCTCTAACCATCGAATTAAACATATAATCATCAATGACACAGATTTTATCAGGTAAAAACATACTCTTTTGAGCAGAAAAACGAAGTTTATATTCTGACCAATAATCAATTATACCCAATGTTGGAATTTTATATTTTTTGGCCCACTCCAGAACTTTTTTATCAAGTGTATCGCCAATTCCAGTTCCAAAAAAAACAAGATTGGGTTTAAATTCTTCCAAAAATTTGTAAATTTCTTGAGTATCTTTTTGATCACAATCAACAAAATTCTTGTCTCCAATAGATGCAAATTTTGCAGCCGTACCACAAAATAGAGACAGTACTTCAAAGTAGATATCCCGAGATAGTGATAATAATACATTTTTTACAGCATTATAACCACCAAGATCTTCAGCGACAATGAGTATTTTATTTTTTCTTTTCATATTCCCTCAATTGATCTATACTGTTTTCTATTTTTTTCAGAGTAAAAATAAAATTATCAATATCTTGCTTGTCATGAGCTGCATTATGAATGTTAGTAAACAATAGTTCTTTTTCATATAATCGTTCAGCAACAGGGCAAATCCCTTTCTCATAACTTACTGTAGACTCATAATCATGAGATACAAATGGGTACTGGCTGTTGGGATATATTCTTTTATTCTGATAAATAGACATCAAATATAAGGGTTTTGTGTAACCTTCTTGTAACGGAAAATTTTCTGCTTTCATGGCTTCTGCAAAAGTCCTTCTTGTTATTCCTAATTTTTCTGTATTATAAATAAATGGATATACATAATATACATGCGTAGAATTATCTACATATTTTGGAACTTCTATCCAATTAAATTGCCTTAATTCCTGACTTAAATACTCTGCGAAGTCTACTCTTTTTTTATTTACTGCTTCGAGTTTATTGAGTTGTTCAATGGCAATAGCTGCATGAACTTCACTTAATCTATAGTTACTACCAATAATTGCGTCATCTTTACTGTCCTTTTCTAAATCATCAATCACAACTTCTCCATGATTACGAACTAATTGTGCACGGAAGGCTGTTTGTTCATCGTTAGTTACCAATACACCTCCTTCACCACATTGTAAAATTTTATGAACATTAAAACTGAATATCCCCACATCTCCAACAGTTCCTAAATATTTATCCTTAAATTTTGCCCCAATTGACTGTGCATTATCTTCAATTACCTTTAAATTATGTTTCTTTGCGATTTCTAATATTTTGTCATAATCTGCTGAACCACCAAACAAATTTACTACAAGTATAGCTCTTGTACGCTCTGTTATATTTTCTTCCACTGATTTTGGATCCAGACAAAAGTTATCACGACTTATATCTGCAAAAACAGGAATTGCATTATTGAGTAATATTGCACTCGGTGTTGCACTCATAGTATAAGGTGAGGTAATCACTTCGTCCCCAGGCCCAATACCATAGGCGGCAATTGAAGCTTGCAATGCTGTACTTGCCGAATTAAAACCTACAGCATATTTTACCTGAAACAAATCACACATTTTTTTTTCAAACTCGCGTACATATGTTCCTCCCAAAAAATAATCACCAGCACGACCAACAAAACCCGACATTGATTTAGTATCAAGCACTCGATTAACCGCTTCCCGTTCTTCTTTGTCAATATAAATTATATTTGGAAGTACTTTCTCAATTTGTGGTACCCCTCCAAATAACGCTAATTTTCCTTTATCTGTATTCATATAAAATTATTTTATAGACCTTATAACCTGGAATGCCTCCACATAATTATGTCCAACCTCCATACCTCTATATTGAGCCAATATCTTTACGCCTTCAAGTGATCGTGGATGAGGCCAATTTTTTACTTCATCTTTATAGATACTCAGAATCTTTATTTTTTTATCAATATACTCATCAATTACATTATACTCATTAGGACAAAAAATCATTGAACAATCTTTTATTTGCCATTCAGTTGACGACAACGTCTCAAATGCCAAAATTTTACTTACAGACAAGCCAGGTTGTGGTCTACAAGCTGTTAAAACCGCCTGACATGTTAAACGATGATCAATATTTAAATCATGAGCGTGATGTGTATAAATAATATTCGGATGAACACTATTAATGATTATTTCTATTTTTTTTACAATATCTAGCAATTCCACACTGTCAAATCTATTATCAGAAAAGTCTTCAATAAATAAATCAGTTAAGCCTAACTCTTTAGCAACTCTATTTATTTGTTGTTTTCTTTTTTCTACATCAGATAATGTAGCACCCTCTCGAGATAATTCTCCATCGCCAAGAACACAGACACTGACCTCATCACCAGACGCTACATGCTTTAAAATTGTGCCACCTACTCCCAAAATTTCATCATCGGGGTGAGCGACAATAACGAGTACTTTATTTTTCATAAATTTGAACATTAGCCGTGACTATTTTTTTACCATTTATTATTTTCACATCTGCATTAGAAAAATCAACTTTTATTTTTTCAAGTTCTATACATGCCTGAGGATAGCCCTCGGCATCAAGCATACGTATTTGGTCATAAATTTTATCTAAATCAAAGTCATCTGTTATTTGACTTTGAGAGGGTTTTAATCTTTCGAAACTTACAATCTTACCTGATTGCTGACGAGGAGCTGGATTATTACTTATAATAAATGGTATCATTTCATTAAATATTATATCCGAAGCCCTCTTGTAAATTTCGCTTGCCTTTCCACCCAAATCCAATTCATTCTTCATATATACATCACCAGTATCAATTCCTCCGTCAACTTTAATTGCAGATATCTTTGTTTTTTTAAAACCCCTAATAATTAGATTTTGTAACGGAGTTCCTCCCCTTCCATAAGGTAAATCAGTCATATGGAATACAACACAATTATAATTACGCCATATTTCTTCAGGAATAATCCACGACCAATGTGGAAAAAAAATATATTCAGGCCCTATTTTGTCTAATTCCTGTTTATTTAGCTGCTTTTTGTCAGTTATTAAATGAAACAAATCACTCTTATTAAAATGCTTTTTATAATTCTCAATATTCCATTCTTTAATTGTTGCAATTATATATTTCTTTGACATACAGCTGTAAAATAACTAATTGTTTATCTCTCTAAATAATAGTAATCGTTATCTTGTTTTTTTAATAAAAATTTATGTTTTGTAAACAAATTGACTGAGGCGTAGTTGTCTTTCTTTATCTCAGCCAATATCTTTTCATTCTGTTTAAACAAATCTAAAACTCGCAATAACAGAGTATCCCCCAAACCCTTTCCCTGAGAATCAGGTTCTATTGCGATAGATAATACATACAATCTTCTATTTGAATCGTAGTCTAATCGACAATAACCAATTACATAATTATTATCTCTAACTATTACATAACAAAAATTTTTTTTACTAATAAAATATTGATTTTCAAACCACAATTCATGTTCTTCCAATAAAATAGGTTGTGGATTTCGAAAATTTTTTCTTAACAAATGATTATTTCTAATTTCCCATATTCTATATGAATCGGATGCTTCGGCTATTCTTACTTGATAAATATTTGCATCAACCATAAAGATAAATTATTTTTCTATCATGTCCCAATTCAGCGGTTCACCACGTTCAATATCCACTAAAGAAGTCTTCCCTAATACATCACGATAATACTTCGGTGCGAGTCCTTGTCCAGGTCTAATACTACGAACATTATCCTCAGTAAATTTATCACCTTTTTTTATTTCTTTAACTACAAATAATGATCTTCTAAAAATTACATTCTCTTTTTCTTTCTTTCCAGGCCCATAACTGGGACTTCCAATAATAATCTCAGCACGTCTAACACTAGAAACCAAATCAGCTAACTCTTTTGGTTCAAGAGAAAATGCTGCATCTGGCCCACCATCTGCACGCAATAATGTGACATGTTTTTCTATTACTGAGGCGCCTAAACCAACTGATAACACAGAAACTTCATTGCCCAAGGTATGATCAGATAAACCAGCGACAACATCAAATCTACTATTTATATCTCTAATTGTAGCTAAGTTCATTTCATCCGGCTTAGCTGGATAGGAACTCACACAATGTAAAAGTACAATTTCAGGAGTACCAAATTCTCGTAAAGTCCTTACTGCCAACTCAATTTCCTCAATACTTGCCATTCCTCGAGACATAATAACTGGTTTTTTTGTTTTTCCTATTTTCTCCAACAGTGGTATGTCAACAACTTCAAATGAAGCCACCTTATACAAATTTACGTTCATATTCTCTAAGAAATCTACAGATGTAGCATCAAACGGTGTAGAAAAAAGAACTAACCCCTTACTCTCAGCATATTCTTTCAACTTTGGTTGCCAATCCCAAGGAGTATAAGCTTTTTCATATAAACTATGCAACGACTGACCAGACCAAGCATCATTTACCTTAACCTGAAAATAATCCTTATCTGAATCTATTGTCATTGTGTCCGGAGTATATGTTTGCAACTTCACAGCATCAGCTCCAGAATCAGCAATAGCATCAATAATTTCTTTTGCCCTCAAAAAAGAATGATTATGATTACCAGACATTTCCGCAATAATAAAGGCTGGATTCCCTGGTCCTATTTCTCTTTTTCCTTTTGGAGTTTGTATTATTATATTTTTCATAACTATCTAAAATTATATGTTCCTTCTTTAATCTGTTTTACACCCTGTTTCTCTAATTTTATTCTCTTTTTCATGGCGTCACTCTCATAAATCCTTTGTAATTTTATCTTCCACTTATTTGAATCAAATTTTATTAATATACTTTCTGCTGACTTGATTTTTATAATAGAATTATTATACATTTCCTTTAATAAATCCAATCCATGAATATTATGAATCATTGCTTTGATACGGGGCAGGTGCCAATTATTTGAAATTATTATTATATTTTTTAAATTCTTTAACCCTTTTATTTTTTTTAATTCCAGTAATTGTTCATAGGTGTTATTGGATTTATTTTCTTCAACAATTCTTTCTTCTGGGACTCCATGTTCAATTAATTCTTTTTTTAAAACAGAAGAGACAGAGGGGACATCAGGATTGTCTCTATATTGTCCTTTTCCTCCAGAGGCAATAACAAATGCATCCAAATTATGCTTATAGAGATGGGCACCGGCCATTACTCTCAATCTATCACCCAAAGCACCAAAGTTATCACCACCTTTACTGAAATGGGTTGTATGCCATTCTCCATTTTTGTCTTTTATTAAACCACCACCTAAAATAACAATGACTATTTCCCCATTCATAATTACCTTACTTTAAAAATATTTGTAATGGGTTCACCTTTGAGTTTTTCTTTTAATTTACCAGTATTTATCATTTCTTTCAAATCCTTAAAAATCCTATTATATACCACCAATAAACTATCAATATCCTTTTTTGTATGGCTATAACTCATATTATGTGATCCATACCAGAGAAAGCCAGCCTGTATAACCTCTTGCTGAATATAGCTTTTAATTTCCAGATCAGAAAATTTTTCTATTGTTTTAATAATAAATACCTGCCAACAAGGCTTACCCTGAACTTTTATTATATCGGACAAACCATTTTTCTCCAATAATTTGTTTGTATTATCTTGTAAATATTTTCCGAGCTTCCATATTTTGTCAAGTGCTTTCTTTTTTTCAAGCTCTTTAATCGTTGCTATTGCAGCAGCAAGTGACAAATTTTCTCCTCCGTTTGTAAAAGAATAAAATATATCCCCAACCTTCTCCATATATTTTTTCTTTCCAACAAGTGCTGAAATAGGCATACCATTTGCCATGGATTTTCCAAATGAAGCCAAATCAGGTGTTACTCCAAATAATTTTTGAGCACCCCCCAAATTATATCTAAAACCAGTTATTACTTCATCAAAAATTAACAAAGCCCCATTCTTATGAGTAATTTCTTTCACCTTTTCCAAAAATCCTTTTTCCGGCTCAACATAATTCATCGGTTCCATTATTACTGCAGCAATTTTATTTTTATTTTTCTTGAATATTTCTTCTAATGATTTAATATCATTGTATACAAACTTATGTGTTAATTTTCTGGTACTTTCAGGTACACCAAGGTTTTTTGTAGTCGAACCAATATACCAATCGTGCCAACCATGGTACCCGCAAACTGCCACATGTTCTCTTCCTGTTACAGCTCTTGCTAACCGGATGGCGCCAGTTGTTACATCAGATCCATTTTTCCCAAACCTTACCATTTCTGCGCAAGGTATATGTTTTATGAGTAATTCAGCTAACTCATTTTCTAATAAAGAAGGAAGAGAAAAAATAATGCCTTTTTCTAATTGTTCCTTAATAGCCTTATCCACTACTGGATATTGATAACCCAAAATAACTGGCAAAAGACCGTTAATAAAATCAACATACTCATTTCCGTCTACATCCCAAACACGACAACCTTTTGCATGGGTGATAAACAAAGGAGACTGCCCCTTCACATATTGCAAATAACTTTTGGAAAATGTCTGAGTGGCAAGCGGTATATTCTTACTTACTTTTTTGAATAATTCCTGACTCTTATTAAATTTCTTCATAAAATTTTTTTGAATAATTCTCTATAAACTTATTTGCGTCGTCCTTAAAGGCTTCCTCAGAAAAATATTTAATTCCTCGAAAATTTTCCTTAAAAGAACCTCCAAAACCTCTTTTAAATAATGCTATATTTTCTTGTTTCTTATCTATATAATAATCAAACTGTGATGATGGACAGGAAGGCTGACCCGTGTCAACAAGAGTTACTCCTTTTTCTTTCAAATACTCCATTGCTTTAAAAATCAACACATGATACAACGGTAATCTATCATAATCTGGATCATCAGCAGCTGATGCGTAAATAGCTTTATCATTGCAATGTTCAAAGTAGACGAAAGCAATATTTTTCTCAAGATATTTTAAAGCAACAAGAAATGCATTCCCCATCTTTATCTTTTCCAACTGCATATTAAATGTAATTTGTGGTCTTGTGATTTTTCCAGAACATTTATGATGCAACAAAACGTAATTAGTAAACAATTCTTCTGAAGCATTTTTTTTGTCCATGTAAAATATTTTAAAATTTTGATCCTTCAAAATATTTTTAATATCGCATTTATGACCTCTTCTACACGAACCTAACAAATCTCCTGACACATCAATTACATAAGTCAAAATAGATGTATCAAGATATCCATATTTTAATAAATAATTATAATTTTCTTTAGATAATACATCAAGAGCAAATTTAATTTTTGAAACCTTATTTTCTATAGCCACTTTGTCAATAATAGCCAACACTATCTTTTGGACTCTTTCGTTACTTACTATTGGCGCATCCAGATATCCTCCCATAAAACTCATTGACAAATCATTCTCAATCTTCTCAATAGGTAAGAAAACACAAGCATGTGGTTCATTATCCTCTAAATATATAAAACTTTTATCTTTATAAAGACTATTCGAAAAAAAAGTTAAAAGGTGTTTTATCTGTATTTCTGTATATCTTATGCTCAAATTCTTTTTATTAACAAAATTATTCCAATGTTTCCAAAATAAATTTTCATTTTCTTCCTTGTATATAATTTCAGCCGACATATTACTTTGAAAAATATTTCTTAATCACATTCGCAACATACTCAACTTCCTCTTTTTTTAATTGAGGATAACATGGCAATGTTATACAAGTCTGCTGATATTCCTCTGTATTTTGTAATTTAAAATTTTTAAAACCATTTTTTCTATAATATGGATGTGAATATACAGCAGGATAATGAAAGTTTACCCCAACTCCATTTTCTTTTAAGTAATTCACCAAATCATCTCTGTCTTTTTTATCTTTTGTCCTAATCACGTAAAGATGCCAATCACTAAAATTCCCTTTTATTTCCTGAGGTAAAATAATTTCTTTTATATCTTTTAATTCTTGTCTATACCACTCCACAACCTTCCTTCTTGATTTAATAAACCCATCTAGCTTCTTTAATTGGCTTATTCCAAGTCCTGCTTGAATATCTGTTATCCTATAATTATATCCCAATTCAGTCATTATATTTTTTCCATTTTTATCTTTGTGAATCCCATGACTCCTCAAAGACATGAGCTTTTCGTAATATCTCTTACTATTGGTCAAGATCGCCCCACCCTCCCCCGTTGTAATAGATTTTACTGGATGAAAACTGAAAACTGTCATATCCGAATATTGACAACTTCCTATTTTTTTATTCAAATATTTTGCACCCAAAGCATGACATGCATCCTCAATAACTGCAATTTTATGTTTTTTTGCAATTTCTCTTATTTTTTTCATCTCACATGGTTGACCTGCAAAATGAACAGGAACAAGAGCTTTTGTTTTTTTTGTTACTAATTTTTCAATTTCCCCTTCATTGATATTATATGTATCTAAACGAATATCACAAAAAATAGGTTTTGCACCAACAACTAGCATCATGTTCGAAGTAGCGACAAATGTATTCGGTGTCGTTACAACTTCATCCCCATTTTTAAGGTCAATAGCCAAATATGCTAAATGTAAAGCAGCTGTACCATTGCAAACAACGACAGCGTATT
>Ga0209340_1001329_pt1 | contig 18356 bp, 15 predicted proteins | sample EPASupsiteSAE323_FD_187266 | JGI IMG/M metagenome (GOLD analysis project Ga0209340, IMG submission 187266) | Bioremediated contaminated groundwater from EPA Superfund site, New Mexico - Sample SAE3-23 (SPAdes) (version 2) | ecosystem: Environmental > Aquatic > Deep subsurface > Groundwater >... | reverse complement strand
CAATAATGTACCTTTTTTTGACCTCTCCCTCAATGTTTCAGATATCTCTAGATTTCTCCTTGAAAACAGATCGATAACCATGAAATTGTCTATAGAATAAAAGTCAATCTTGTTGATATGCGAAAGTGTAACCTTCTGCGTACGCTGGATATACCCCAAAAGACCTCCAACTGCACAAACTGCATAGGGTTTATTCTTAATTTCGTCACTAATTGATTCAATCTCTTTAAAAGAGGAACCTACTATTTCAGCCGCTCCTGCATATTCGAATGAGTTGTCATCAAACACCCAAAGAGACGTCTCACTTCTTACATTTATTTGTGTTTTACCTGAAAGGTTTGCATCCATTTCGTTGTTTAGAATTATCTCTGACGGCCTGTATTTTGCAATTTCATTCATTAGCTGATTAAAAGAATTTCCTTGAGTAAATTGAACTGCAAAAAAGTCCCCTGTTGTCACATCCGCCGTAGCTAGTCCATAATTCAGCCCATTTTTATAAATAGCGCAAATATAGTTATTCTTAGTTTCATCAAGCATATTCGTTTGAGTAACTGTTCCCGGAGTAACAATCCTTATTACTTCTCTTCTTACAATTCCTTTAGCCTCACTTGGGTCCTCAACTTGTTCACAGATTGCAACCTTGTACCCTTTTTTTATTAATTTCCCAATATATGAATCAGCAGAATGATAAGGCACCCCACACATTGGAGCTCTTTCTTCCTGCCCGCAATCTCTACCAGTAAGTGTTATTTCAAGCTCTTTTGAAGCTAATTCGGCATCATCAAAAAACATTTCATAAAAATCGCCTAAACGAAAAAAGAGAATGCAGTCCTTATATTGCCCTTTTATCTCAAAATATTGCTGCATCATAGGTGTAAGCTCTGCCATTTCTTCCTCCAAGTTCACTTTCATTTCTTAGATATTTTTCTTTTATTGATAAGCTCAATAAATTTCGGTACTAAATCCGGGTCAAACTGTTCTCCTGCTGCATTTATAAGTCTCTGAACTGCTACTTCTTTGCTAAGCCCCTTCCTGTATGGACGGTCACTAACCATAGCATCATAAGCATCTGCTATCCCAAGCATACGACATTCCAATGGGATATCTGTTCCCTTCAATCCAATAGGATAACCTCTTCCATTCCAGTATTCGTGATGCTTTAAAATCCAATCACTTATTTGTGTTAAATCTGGAGAACACTGGGCTATTTTATATCCAATTTCACAGTGCTTCTTCATATCATTATATTCATCAGTAGTAAGAGAATCTGGTTTAAATAATATACAGTCAGAAATTCCAACCTTTCCAATATCATGAAACCTTGCAAATAACCTAAGATCCGAAAGCTTTTGCTCATTAAGTCCAATAGCTTCTCCAAGTTTAACAACCAAATCTTGCAATCTATCTGCATGTCCTTCAGTTATAAAGTCTCTCGCCTGCAAAGCTTTCATAAGCGTCTCTACTATTGCGCTCCTAGCACTCTGCCTCTGATTTAATTTTTCTCTATACATCATATCATCTGCTTCTTTAAAAAGCTCAGCCATATTGATAGATTCACCTTTAGACAATGCAATCCCAACAGATAAACTCAATACCGTTTCTTGATGTTTCATATTAAAATTCTGTATTTTGTTCATAATTCTTTTATAGATATTTTGGGTCATTTGCTCTGATATGTCTGGAAGTATAACTGCGAATTCGTCTCCTCCAACTCTTGCAATTAAATCACTACCACGCATTGATTTTTTTATTATTTTAGCAACTTCACAAAGAAGAATATCACCTTTTTCATGCCCAATAGTATCATTTACAAATTTCAATCCATCAAGGTCACAAACTATAACTGCAGCTGATTTATAACGTCCAGTTTCTATACGTCTCATTTCCTCTTCGTAGTAATTCCGGTTATACAAACCAGTAAGTGAATCATGAAGGCTAAAGTATTTCAGCTGTTCTTCCATTCGTTTGTTGTGAGAAATATCACGAGCTATTCCTTCTATAGCTATCAGCTTACCATTGCTATCATATATTGGGACATTGCGTTCCTCTACCCAAATCGTTCTTTTATCTTTTGTAATCCACCTAAGTACAAGAGGCTTTGAAAAATCTCCTTCTTGAGAAAACATCTCTTTTAAATTATTTTGATCCTCAGAACATGTCATTTTTAGTACCAAATCAGGATCTTCATAGTGTTCTTCAGGAGTATATCCAGTAATTTTCGTTACTACCGGACTCATATACTCAAATCTTTTTTCAGGATAAATCTGCATACGATAAATAATATCCTGTGCATTTTCTGCAAGTAATCGAAATCTTTTTTCATTCATTTCAATATCTTTATGTGACTGTTCCAAGGCCGCAAGCATGTCGTTAATTGATCCGCCCAAGGAAGAGAATTCATTTCCGCCTCTAATTGATACTCTCTCTGAAAGCTTTCTACTAAGCCCAATATTATTTACATTTTGACTTAACCGTGTCAACGGGACTAGCACTATTTCTTCTAAAAGAATTAATATAATTCCACCGAGAACCGTTCCAGCCAATATCAAGGTTATTATAAGATAATATCTGCTTTTTATTCCCTGTTTATATATTTCTCTTGGAATATTAGCTTTGAATGCAAAAGCAGGATTCCCATAAATATCTTTTATTAATCCATAACCAGAAATTAAATTTCCATTAATAGGACTTAAGAATATTACTTCATTTCCTTTTATTTGATTAATCCGTTTTATTTTCTTTAGTCCTTCATACTTAATTAAATCAAGATTAAGGTTTGTCCTCTCCGCTAGTCTCTTTATCTCTTCAGTATTAATATATCTTGCTATTATAAGTGTTCCGCGCACTGGTCCTTTTCCTTCGCTTGTCATAATAGGGCATGCCGAAATAAGTGCAGGTGCCTCAGGAAGCATTATAATTCCATTTTTTCTGCTATTTTGACTTTGATCAGTAAAAAATGCCTTCTCTGTAATTAGTGTTTTTAAACTATCAGTAATGGTAGTCCGTTCCTTCTTAACAAGATCGAATCCCTGTCCATAAATAATCTTCCCATTGGAATTTAAAAAAACAATAGCATTAATATTAAATTCGGTAAATGCAGAATTACCAAGGTTGGATTTTATGTATTTATCATTTCTATCCTCAATAAATTCATAAGAATCATTTGATATCGCCCATTTGTAAGCCAATGAACTTAATATAGACATATCATAATCAAAAGCGCTTATTGCTCTTTGGATATTTCTTCGGGCATCGTCCTCTTCCAAATTGGAATAGCTATTTAAAAGCATGTTATCAGAAATTTCATAAACAATAATTATTAACCCGATTAGTATTAACGTAACGACTATGAGCGTCTTTCTTCTAATAGACATAAGATCCCCCTTAAGCTTATCTATCTAACATAACCTGTAAATAAACATACAGTAAAAAATTAGTTTTAAATAACCAGCTTCCCTTTCAGGTACCACAAATGCTGTGATAGAATTTCTACATTTACAAACTTTTTTGTCAAAGAAACATCACCAGGAAAATTTACAATCTTATTTGTTCCTGTTCTGCCTGTTAAATACTCTTCATTGTTCCTGCTTATTCCCTCAACAAATACCTCTTCAATACAGCCTACCATTTTTTCATTGTTTTCTTCAACTATTTTGTATACTAACTCAAGAAGTCTGTCAAACCTGTTCTTTTTGGTTTCCTCATCAACTTGGTCTTCCATAACTGCTGCAGGAGTTCCTTCTCTTTTTGAAAACAAGAATGTATACACAAGATCAAATCTTACTTTTTTTACAACATCAAGAGTATCTTGAAAATCTTCTTCGGTTTCGCCCGGGAATCCTACAATAATATCACTTGTAAAAGAAACCTCCGGCATAGACTTTCTTATTTTTTCAACAAGGTCAATATACTGCTGTTTAGAATACTTTCTATTCATTTTTTCAAGGATTCGGGTGCTGCCTGACTGGAAAGGCAGATGAACATGCCTACAAATTTTAGGATTATGAGCCATTACTTCAATTAATTTATCAGAGAAATCTTTTGGATTTGATGTCATAAATCTAATTCTATCAATTCCTTCAATTTTACATACCTCTTCTAATAGTCCAGTAAAATCAAATCTTATATTTTTGGAGTTACTACTATAATTCTCCTCTTTGTTCCCCTCTTTTGAAAACTGAGGGGTTAGGGATGAGTTGTCCAAGCCATATGAATTCACGTTTTGTCCAAGCAAAGTTACTTCCTTGTATCCTTGCTCAGCAAGTAATTTTATCTCATTTATTATATCCTTAGGGTCTCTGCTTCTTTCTCTCCCTCTAACATAAGGAACAATGCAGTATGAGCAAAAATTATTGCATCCATACATGATGTCAACCCAAGCTTTCAATCCATCATTTCTCATGACAGGAAGCCCTTCTGGTATTACTCCATCAATGTCCCATACCTCTGAAATCATTTTAGCACTATTCACTGCGTTATATAATAGCTCTGGAAATCTATAAACATTATGAGTCCCAAGAATAATATCAACATGTCTGTGACTCTTCTTAATTTTCTCAACAACTTGGGGCTGCTGGGCCATACATCCACCAAACGCTATAATTAAGTCCTTTTTCGTTCTTTTTAAAACTTTGAGGTTCCCAAGATGACTGAATATTTTTTCTTCAGCATGTTCGCGAACACAACATGTATTAAAAACTATTATATCTGCTTCGATTGGATTATCTGTTAACTCGTAGCCCATCTCAATAAGTAATCCTCGATACTTTTCTCCATCACTTTCGCTCATCTGACATCCGAAAGTATTTACTATGAATTTCTTATTTTTATTTTGATTTAATTTATTAATTTTTTTTATATATGTCTTTTGTAACTCAATCTCCTGCTGAGTAACCCTTAAACTACTTTCCCTTTTCAAAATTTATCCCCTTTCAGAATCTTAATTACACAAGCAACTGCATACGCAGAAATCCCTTCTTTATTCCCTTCAAAACCTAATCCCTCAGAAGTAGTAGCTTTGATATTAACCTGCTCATTATCTATTTTCAACATATTAGCAATATTTGATACCATTTCAGGTATATACCCTGCAAGTTTTGGCTCCTGTGCCACAATTGTAGAATCAATATTGCTAATAATATAGCCTTTATTACTCATTTTTTCAGCAACCATCTCAAGTAGCTTCATACTTGAAATACCTTTATATGATTCATCATTATCAGGAAAATGAATTCCTATATCTCCCATACCTGCCGAACCCAGGAGCGAATCCATTATTGCGTGTATAAGAACATCTGCATCTGAATGGCCAAGAAGTCCTTTCTCGTGAGGAATTTCAACCCCACCAAGAATAAGCTTTCTACCTGTCACCAGTTTATGTACATCATATCCAAAGCCTACCCGCATATCTTTCCTCCTGTTTGCCTTTTGGCTTTTGGTCAACTGCTAACAACCTTTGCTTTAGCTTTTTGCTAATAGCTAGCAGCCAACAGCCAGTAGCTAATAGCCAATTTCCCTATATTTTAGTATTGCTTCTGCTATTGCAATATCTTCTGGTGTTGTTATTTTTATATTCTCATAGCTTCCTTCAACAAGCTTTATCTTGTGCCCCAGTCTTTCAACCAGCATAGCATCGTCAGTTGCTTGAATATTCAAATTTTCGGCATTATTATATGCTTCCAATAACAATTCCTTTTTAAACACCTGTGGAGTTTGAACAGCCCAAAGCGTATTTCTTTCAGGCGTTTCACAAACAAATCCGTCAGCATCTGAAATCTTTATTGTATCTTTAACAGGAACAGCAGTAGTAACAGCTTCATATTTGACAGCTTCTTCAATGCTTCTTTGAATAATATCATGTGTGACAAGAGGTCTCGCGCCATCATGAACAAGAACAACAACAGCTTCTTCTGAAACCTTCTTTAGTCCATTGGAAACAGAATCCTGCCGTCTTTTGCCTCCGCTAAGAACTTTTTTCAGTTTAGTATAAATATTCTTATCTACAACTTGCTCGCAGTAATCTTTATCTCTTTCATTCACAACAAGAATTATTTCATTTATAAGTGAATTTTCCTGAAATACGTCAAGAACTCTAAGAATGGTTTGCTTTTCACAAATCTCCATGAAAACCTTGTTGATTTTAGACTCCATTCTTGTTCCCTTGCCACCTGCTACAATTACAGCACTACAAAACACTCGTTCAGATATTCTTATTTTATATGGCACAATCTCTTCTAAAATCTCGAGGTTCATTCTAGCATTCACCCCCAATAATATAATACCTTTTACTATCAAATAGTAAAAGGTATTATAAAAAAAAGTTTATAAATTGTTTTTAATTGTTTTCAGATATTAATTCAATGATGCTATTAAGTTTATCATTTATTACCTGTTCAACTTCATTTTGTGGCATTTCATTTGCTAAAACCAATTCACTGATTAGAATCTGTCTAGCGTTGTTAAGCATTTTTCTCTCTCCGGTGGAAAGTCCTTTTTCTTTGTCTCTGTGTGCCAGATTCTTAACAACATCAGCAACTTCGAAAATGTTACCACTTTTAATTTTTTCCATGTTCTCTCTATATCTCTTGTTCCAGTTTGTATTCATGAAACTAAATCCATTCTCCAATGAACCGAGAACCTGGTCTGCTTCGTCTCTGTCGATTACTTCTCTAATGCCTATATCTTTAGCATTAATTGTTGGTATCATTACTTTGATGTCCCCCACAGGCATCTTCATAATATAATATTTTTGCCTTTGGCCAAGTATTTCTTTTTCCTCAATGGATTCTATAACACCCGCACCATGCATGGGATAAACAATTTTGTCACCTACATTGAACATATTTATTCCTCCCCCAAAAAGTAATCTATTTTAAATACATTGCATTTAAATAAGCCTTAAAATTCATTATGTTTTTCTTTTAATTGCTTTTCCATTATACTATAAAGATAGGTAAATGTCAAAAGAATACTTCGAAATATCATTTTGCTTGAGGCTTAAAAACAATTACTCCAAGCGGCGGTATGGTAAGTTCGAGTGAATACGGCCTGCCTTGCCATTGGTATTCAGCTGCATTTAATCCGCCAGCATTTCCCTGCCCACTTCCTCCATAAATTTCTGCATCACTATTCATTACTTCCTTGTAATAGCCCGGTAAAGGTACCCCAATTCTGTATCCTTTATAAACCACTGGGGTAAAGTTGCAAACAAATACTAACATGTCTTTCCAATCTTTTGCCTTCCTTACAAATGATATAACACCATGATCTGCATCATGACAGTCTATCCATTCAAATCCTCCACTACTAAAATCAAGCTCCCACAAACATTTTTCGTTTTGGTACAATTTATTTAAGTCTCTTACAAAATCCTGCATTTGCTTGTGTTTCTCGTATCCGAGCAAATGCCAATCAAGCCCCTTATGATAATTCCATTCTATAAACTGTCCGAATTCTCCGCCCATAAATAATAGCTTCTTACCAGGATGTCCATACATAAATCCGTATGCTAATCTTAGATTTGCAAACTTCTGCCAATAATCGCCAGGCATTTTGCTCAACATTGAACACTTACCATGTACAACCTCGTCATGAGAAAGAACAAGAGTGAAATTTTCTGAGAAAGCATAACAAATAGAAAAGGTAATATTATTATGGTGATATTTTCTAAACACTGGATCTTTGCTCATATATCTAAGAAAGTCATTCATCCATCCCATATTCCATTTAAAACCGAAGCCCAATCCTCCTACATGAGGTGGCTTACACACCATAGCCCACGAAGTAGATTCTTCTGCAATCATCATTATGCCAGGGAAGTATTTGTACACTGCACTGTTCATCTGGCGCATAAACTCTATGGCTTCTATGTTTTCCCTTCCACCCCACTTATTGCTAATCCATTCACCTTGTTTCTTCCCATAATCAAGATAAAGCATTGAAGCAACTGCGTCAACTCTCAAGCCATCTATATGATATTTGTCAAACCAGAAAACAGCATTTGACACAAGAAAATTTCGAACTTCATTTCTTCCAAAATTAAAAATCAACGTACCCCAATCCGGATGCTCCCCTTGCATAGGATGGGCATGTTCATAAAGTGCAGTACCATCAAATCTTGCAAGACCAAATGCATCCTTTGGGAAATGAGCTGGAACCCAATCAACAATTACTCCTATATTATTCTGGTGGCATACATCAACAAAATACATAAAATCTTCAGGCGTTCCATGTCTGCTCGTAGCTGCATAATATCCAGTCAGCTGATATCCCCAAGATCCGTCAAATGGATGTTCCATAATTGGTAATAGCTCAATGTGAGTATATTCCATATCCTTAACATATTTAACTAGTTCGTCTGCCAATTCTCTATAGGAATAATAGCTCTCTTCATCCTCGGTTTTCTTTTTCCATGAGCCAAGGTGAACCTCGTAAATCGTTACTGGTTTTTCAAATACATTGCTGGTTTTTCTGGTTTTAATCCATTCTTTGTCATTCCAGGTATAATTGTTAACATCATAAACAATTGATGCGGTTTTAGGTTTCAATTCTGCATAGAATGCATATGGATCAGCCTTAAGGATTGTATCCCCGCTGTGCGTCTTTATTTCATATTTATAGATTTCTCCTTGTCCAATCCCGGGAATAAATATTTCCCAAACGCCTGAGCATCCTATGCTCCGCATTTGGTGTCTCCTCCCATCCCAGTGGTTGAACCCTCCAACAACACTTACACGTCTTGCTGTAGGCGCCCACACTGAAAAATGGACACCCTTAACTCCGTCAATTTCAAGTATATGCGCTCCCATTGATTCATATATCTTATGGTGATTACCCTCATTATAAAGATACAGGTCATATTCAGAAAATATTGTCCAAAAGCTATATGGATCACGGATTTGTTCTATATATCCGCTGTCATATTGAACTTCAAGAAGATATTTAAAGAAAGACTTCCTGTTGATAACCACTTCAAACAAGCCTTCTTTTGCAATTTTGTCCATCTTATATGTTTTTGTATTGTTTTCTTCATCTATAACGGAAATTTCTTTGGCGTTTGGTATGAATGCTCTTACGACGATTTTTGGAGCTGAAGTTGTATCTAAGTCTTTGTTAATTGCTTTGGCTGGTGCCTTTATATTTGTTTCTTTCTTAGCTTCGGTTTTTGGTTGTTTTATCTCAACCTGGTGCATTCCCAGAATTGCAAAAGGATCCTTGTGCTCCGAATTGGTTATGCTGAAAATCTCCTTAGTGCTTAAGGTACCCTTCATCTAACTCTTTATCCTCCTTATTTTACCAAGCAATATTTGATATTATGTTTACTTAGTAATACTTAGAAATCTTGTGCCATGATATTTTATACCATAAGTTGCCTTTTTACAAGTATAAAATAATAATTTCTTATGTCAACCATGTTTATTGTCTCCATATAAAGAAAAGATTTACATGTCGAGCGTAATTAATTAAGACTAAATGTAAATTCTTTATCGCTATATATTTATTTGAATAAAGGGACAGTTCTTATGATTTTGATAAAATCATAAGAACTGTCCCTTTTATATTATTATTTGCTTAATTTATAAGACTTCTTAACCATACGCTGTGGGTTAGTTTATCTAAAAGCATGTTCATTACGGCAGAATCTCCAATAGATTCCTTTAATTGTTCATTTGTAAGATCTGTTGTCATTACTATTGATGCTTTTCCATAAATCTTGCTTATAAAGTGAAATAACATATTGGCCTCCTGCTCTGAAACTGGAAGATATCCCATTTCATCTATGACAACAACCCTGGATTCGATTATTCTATTTAGTTTGAACTTGTTATGAGCAAAAGCTCTTTCTGTTTTTAGAAGATTTAATAGTTCGCTCATTGTAACAAATGTTGTTTTATATCCTTTTTCTATTGCTTCAGTACCAAGCGCTATAGCCAAATGTGTCTTTCCTGAACTAGTCGGGCCAAAGAAAATCACATTGTTCACTTGTTCAACCCAATCCATTAAACGCAACTCTTCAACCTGACTTTTTACCAATTCAGACTGATATGTAAAATCATATCCTTCTACTGTTGCATAAAAAGGAAATCCTGCTTGAACAAGCCTGCTTTCTTTTCCATCGGTCTGAACAAAATTAATATCGTATGCAGCACCATCCGTATAAGAAACGCTGCTCTGAGCAGATGAATCTTTATTATAATTAGGTTCTAAGCTTGCCATTGTACCAGCAAATCCCGAATCAATATAGCCTTCAAGTCTTTTCCGGTCTTCGTCATCAATGTTTTCAATCTGAACACCATATCCGAAATAAGCACCGTCATCTAATTTCCTTACTACTTCTCCAGAAAAACTTATTGAATTGTCATCAATCGAAACAGTACAATCTAGGATACTGCCTACTTCTATTTGCTTCTTGCTCGTCAAATAGGCACCCGTAGTACTAAGGTTTCTGGCAATAGAAAAAGCCCTTTTCTCATTGATGTCTTCTTTTATGCTTGAACCGAGATAGGTATTCAATCTTGGATTATCTCTTTGTTCCTGAATTACCATCATATTTCAACAACTCCTACACAAATTAATTTAAATATATTAAACATTACTCAGTTACTGGTGGAAGATAGCCTAATTCAATAAATTCTTCTAAAACTCTTTCATTATCTTCTTCAATTTCAATTATTTCGATTCCATAACCGTCGATGCCAAATTCATCTTCCCCAACTCTTCTAACTATTCCGAAAAAGGTTATACTTTTTTCATCAAATGAGATAATGCATTCTACAGTTTGTCCAAGTACGAAGGGTGCCTTCGCTGTAAGAAAAACCCCTTTATGACTAACGTTTTTAATAATGCAAAAATGTCTTTTAGCCTCTCCAATTCCCTTTATACTGGAACTCAATTTTGTATCAAGCCTTGCATCTTTTCTCTTGGTATCCATTTTTACCTCCCTAATTAGTGCTGGCAACCTACATATCAATAAATATTTTATCCTATTTTAGCCAAAAATTCAACCATAATATTCATTATTGCTTAAGTATCAGAGTGACGGTTCTCTTGCTTCGTTCATTGCTTAACAAAATCGTTTACTTATCCTTAATCGGATAATATAATAAATATAGAAGAAATTGTTGCTTTTTATATATAGGCTATTTAATTTCAGATAGAACAAAAACAATTCAAAATTACTCATCTTGTATTTTATAATAAGCTCTTAAAATAAATGGAGGTCAAACAAATGCATAAAAGAAAATCTAAACCCTTGGTTTTTCTTGTCTTTATAATAATTTTTACTTCGATTTTTGTAACCATGGCACAGGCAGCACCTATAAAGAAAACTCTCGGCGTATGGTTTGGAAGTATTATTATTAAGTATAACGATTCCGATATTACTGCAAAAGTTTCTCCCGTTGTAATCAATGGATCTACATACCTTCCAATACGCAATATGGCAGATCTCTTTAACAAAGATATAAAATGGAATAAGCAAACAAATAGTGTGCTATTATCAGACAAAACAGATTCATCTGTTGCTGCTCTGAATCTTCAAATTACTGATTTAAAGAATCAGCTTTCCTCTAAAGATATTTACACTCAGTCACTTCTACAAAAAATCAATGTTCTTGAAGGCAATAGCAATTCAACTAGTTCCGATAGCTCCAGCAGTCTCATCAGCATTACCGATTTACAAGACAACCTTAATGATGATTATGATTCTTATAAGAATGCTGATTTCGAAATTTCACTATCTGGAGACGAGAGTAGTGTCGTAATCTCCATCAAAACAAATACGAATAACTGGTTTGACATAAGCACAACCAATCAAGAAAAGTATCTTCAGGATATTGTGAATGATATTCTGGATGAATATGAAAATGCCAGTATAACTGGCAAAGTTAAAGATGGTTCTACCAGTTTAATCAAATTTACAGTTACTTCCGACGGAGATATTAATATTGACAGCAGCAGCATTATAAGCAATTTAAAAACTACTCTCAACAGTAAGTTGAAAAGTGACTATCTGGGTACTCTTACAGGGATTGATAATAACGATCTGGAGATTGTGGTAGAAGGAGATTTTGATAAATTAACCTTTAGTGTTAATTTAAATCTGAATACTTATCAGAGCAAATGGGATGCTTTGTCATCTTCTGACATAAAAAGCTTCATGGAGAATATTTATGATTATATATCCGATAAAAATAATTTTGAGGAAGCAGAGGTTCTTGGCTATTTTTATGATACCGCTGGGAAGGATAATCTTGCAAAGCTTTACAATGACGGTGATTCATTCAAACGTTATTAACCATCCAGAGGGGAATTGAAAGATGTTATATTTTTATAATCAATCTTTCTTTTTTAGAAAATCACCTTAATTACCGTTTAAATTTTTGTAGATTATTTTTCCATTTATCATAACCATTTTTGTATGTGTATCATATTCAAAAGGATGTTTATTATATACTACAATATCAGCATCCTTTCCTACCTCAATACTTCCTACTCTATCAGAAATACCAAGTATTTCAGCTGCATTTATTGTAATAGCTTTTAAAGCTTCGAATTCATCCATACCGTTTTTAACTGAAAGTGCCGCACATATTGGCAAATATTGCACAGGAATACAAGGATGATCTGTCATTATAGCAATTTTGACCCCATTGTTACTTAACAAGCCTGGTGTCTTAAATGTTAAGTTCTTAAGTTCAACCTTAGACTTACTAACTAAAGTCGGTCCAATAATTACTGATATATTATTTTCCTTAAGAATATCCACAACAAGATGGCCTTCTGTGCAATGATCTAGCGTGTAATTTACATCAAATTCTTTGCAGATCCTAATAGCCGTTAAAATGTCATCTGCACGATGTACATGAATTTTAAGAGGGACTCTCTTCAACAGTACATCTACTAGACATTCCAATTTAAAATCAAATTCGGGTTTATTCTTATCGTCATTCTTTTTGTTATACAATTCCAACTTTCTCATATAATCCTGAGCTTTATACAAATACTCTCGAAGTAATGCAGCCGTTGCCATTCTTGTTATTGGAGATTTCTTATTATGAAAATATACACTCTTTGGATTTTCCCCTAACGCTACTTTAATTGCTGCAGGATGCTTGATTATCATATCATCGACAGTATTTCCATACGTCTTAATAACTGCAAATTGTCCACCTATAACATTTGCACTACCTGGTCCTGTTGCAACACATGTAACTCCAGCTTGTATAGCATCAGCAAAAGCTAAATCCATGTGATTTATAGCATCAATAGCACGTAAATGCGGCGTTATTGGATCAAAAGATTCGTTAATATCATCTCCCTCAAAACCTATAGCTTCTTCAAGCACACCAATATGCGTATGTGAATCAATAAGTCCTGGGAAAAGCAACCCTCCTTGGCAATCATACATTTCTTCATAATTGTCATCAGTTGGTTCATCTTCTCCAAATTCAATTATCTTTCCGTTATCTACTATTATATAGCCATTTTCAATTGTACTACCTATCATACGATAAATTTTGGCGTTTTTAATCAATATCATAATTATACCCTTATAATTAATTTAAATATTTGACAATTTACTTATAATTAAACGGGTTCTTTTAATTTAATTATTCTCCGCATTTCTAAATCTTCAAAGAATTTAACAAAATCTTGCTCAAGTTGTTCTTTGTCGAGACCCTTTTGTGTAGAAAAAAAAGCAGCAACTTCTCTTATATTCTTTTGTCCATCAATATATTCAATAATACTATTGCCGTCAGCAGTCAACATGTGGAATCCGCTCGTTTCCAGATTGAATATAACGTAATTACCTTCCTGTTCTTTTATACGGATATTGTTCTTTTCAGGTATTAACTCTAACTTGTCTACCATTTCAAACCTCCTTTTACTTATCAAAATAAAATTAAGTTGCTATTATATTACTAATCTAAGATATAATTAAAACTCTATTTTCAATAATATTTATTTTAAAATGCTTATCGTAAATATTTATTAATTTAATATAGCTTTCAATTATTATATCATTATTTAATTTTTGTATATTTAGGTCGCATAACAACCTTTGTATTTGGTAAACAACTTTCATTTCTTCATTAAGTATATGCTTTTCCAAAAAACATAAAAGGTCATCATATGTATTATAGAAAAATTCTTTTGATTCAGACAAAATATATCCTGTTTTAAATAGAATATCTTTAGGTTTGTTTTTTATTATAACATCCTTTAGTTTTTCCATTCTATCTATGAATATATCTTTTGCTTCTTTAGAGTATCCATGGCACGACATTTCTTTTGTTACAAAAAAATCAGTTATAATATTTTGAATTAAGTTTATATCTTTATTCTCAGTTAAAAGAATTAACATCGGAAAATTTTTTAAATACTGCTTAATATGAAAAACTTCATGTAAAATTGTGGTTTTTAAAGGTAGCTTTTTTTTCAAAGCATCATAATTAATATACAGATAAAATATTTCTCCTTGTTGCTGAACATAAATGATGTCAACCTCATCTTTGGTCTCAATGACTTTACACTCAACTTTTAAGTTCTGTTCTTTAATAATGCCTTCTAATACTTTTTTTACTTTTTTCATTATACACCTAAGAAATTAATAAACACTATAAATAAAGTAAAGACCATATCTTATGGTCCTTACTTTATTTGGATTTTCTAAAGAAGACTACCATTTCTACAACAGCCACTTACGAAGAGATCAATTATCCTTAAATCCATCTAATTCACCTCCCACAAATACTTTCATTTTTTGTCCATTCTTAAATATTATTTCCATTATAATCTAATTTTTTTATATTTACAATGATTACTCTAAAATTTTTATAGGTTTTTATAAGAATGATATATGAAAAAACTTTAATTCTTTTTATCAAAATTGATACATTTTAAATAATAGCTCAACTATTGAAACGCATGTAAACTATTATACTTCTATCTTGCTAAAAGCGACTTCCAAAGTGCTTACTATTTTATTTAAATCAGTTTCATTAATAATAAATGGTGGAAGTAAGCTAAGACCAGAAGTAAAACCTTCAGCAAAAAAAGAGAATGTAATCAATCCATTTCTTTTAGTTTCAGTCTCGAAAAGCAACGTTTCCTTAAAACTCAACTGTTTTTTTGTATTTTTATTCTCTGCCAGGGCTATACCTATCATCAATCCCTTACCTCTGATTTCAATCACATTCTTGTGAGGTAACAACTTTTTCCTTAATTCATCCATAAGAATGCTTCCTAAGTGCTTAACTTTATTAATACAACCATCTTTTTGAATTGCTTCTACAGTAGAAATACCTGCTGCACATGCAATTGGGTTACCATTTTGTGTTGAAAAGTGTTTTATATAATCATCTGTCAATTCTAATAAGTCACATATACTGCTATCAATTAATACTGCTCCAAGTGGAATATATCCATTATTAATCCCCTTTGATAAGCAAACAACATTGGGACTAGCCTTCATATCCTGGTATGCAAACATAGCTCCTGTCCTTCCGAATCCTGTAACAACTTCATCAAATATTAATAAGGCATCATAGGTTTTACAAAGGTTAGATATGTGATTTAGATATTTCTCTGGAAGTTCAACAATTCCTCCTGACGCAACTATAGGTTCTAGAATCACTCCGGCAATATTATTCCCTTCCATTAAAAATATTTCATCTATCTTTTGTATTATCTCATTTAGGCATTTTTCCTCCATGTTTTTTGTTAAACAACAATGGCATATCGGACTTGGCAACATAATAAAGCCCGGAACTTTAGGGTCACAATCGATAGTATTCATAGAGTCCATACCACTAGCAGACATTGCTGCATAGGTTGTTCCATGATAAGATATGTCTAATACTGCTAACTTATATTTGGATGAGAAACCTTTTAATCTTTGATATTTTCTCGCAATCTTCACAGCTAATTCGATTGACTCAGAACCAGAACAGGTAAACATAACCTTTTGAAAAGCATTGTTGGTTATCTCTAAAAGCTTCCCAGCAAAATTCTCAGTTGTTGGATTGCTATTATCTAAAAAATTAACAAATTGAATTTCATTTAATTGATTAATTATTGATTTCTTTATTCCTAAATGACTATATCCCAGTGGCATATTCCACAATCCGCTTATTCCATCAAGGTATGTATTGCCATATGAATCTTTAACATAAGCGCCCTGCCCCGACACTAGAGTTGTTAAGGCACTATCTTTAAGGGACCTTAAAGGAAATAATAATGGATTGTTTTTTTTATTCATCTTAAAGCCTCTCTTTTTAACTGTGATATTTATTACTTGACTACTTCTCCCAACAAGTTATATCTTCACCAATCAAACCTGCTCCCATTATGTATGATTCTGCTCTGCACCCACCACAGCAATATTTATATTTACATCTACCGCATTGACCTTGCAAATTGTTGCGATCCCTAAGCAAAGCAAATACAGGCGAATTCCTCCATATATTTGCGATTGAATCATTTTGAATATTTCCCAACCTTATATCAAACAGTGGTAAACATGGTATTACTTCACCATCAACATCAATAGTACATGAGATAATACCTGCCGAACATCCACCAAGATTGTTATCGTGCATCTCATTCTTGTGAAGGAGAATTTTATTGGGACAGTGACTTACTGCAACTCCAAGTTTATGTCCATTGCTATGATTATAATCTTTAATCTTAAACATTAAGGACTTATAATCATTAGAAGATATGTTATCAAGTTTATAATTTCGATATCTTGAAATTACGTTTCGTTCTATAACTAACAGGGAAACCCCATTACTTTCACACCATTCTATAATTTTATCTAATTCTTCAAGATTATCTCTTGCTATTACCATGGATATTTCTACAGGAATGCTTTCATTTCTAGCTAATTGAATTTCATTTTTAAAATTATTTAATGAATTAATACTTTTTATTTTACTTCCATTTCTACTTCTAGATTGCATATGAAACATGACACTTCTAACATTATACTTTTTGATTAATTCAATATCTTTATGCTCTAATTTATCTGTCCTAATGCCAATATCTTTAATATCGTTTTCTTTACATATTTCAAGAAACCGCCCAATATCTTTGTAAGAAAGCGGACTTCCATCAAGCTGTATATCATAACCCATCAGACTTGAAAAATCTCTGATAGCACTTTCATAGAATCCAATCTTTGGACTATTCTCATTTAGGCACATTATCATTGAAAGTAAATAATTAATCATTAAATAATTCATCCTTATATAAATGTGGTCTTGCTAAGGGGTCCATTTCATTAAATGTACCATACAACACTTTTGCCGCAAATCTAGAGCCTCCCAAACAGTTATCTACTAATTTGCATTTTTTGCATGTTTGAGGCAAATACTCTCCTATTCGAAGCTCTCTTAATAAACCTGTTTGCCAACAATCCAACAAGTTATCTTTCAATGCATTTCCAACTTTTATGTCAATACATGAGTCTACAACAATGTCTCCAAAAGGATTTACTACCATTTTACTTCTGGCTTCGGCATGCAATACTCCATCATCTACTATTTCTTTTAATGCAGATGGTTTATAGCAGCAGAATGGCAGGGGATTTCCTATATTTATTGTAAGACCATATTTATTTCTAAACTCAATAATGGCTTCAATCAGATTCTCAATTTGATTGAATGTATGTGGATTTTTATTATTTGGTGTAGGATTAAACCGAAGCAGGAACCAATAATCAACATTAAATCTTTTTAATATTTGATATATGTTCTCCAAATCTTCATGTAGATTTGGCTCAGCTATCACTGTACTGCACCAAAGCTCCTTGCAATCTTGCAACAGTTCCAAAGCCATTATTTTCTTTTCATAAGTTCCCCTAATGCCTGCTACATCATCAACATATTTACTATCAGATGAGAAAAAAGATACTAAACATATATCAAAAGAATCTGTAATTTTTTTTACAATTTCTGTATTTACTAATGTACCGTTAGTATTTAACACTGTAATAATGCCTTTATCTCTAGCATAATTAGCTAATTCAAAAATATCGGGTCTTAACAAGGGTTCACCGCCAGTGAACCTAACCCTGCTTATTCCAGCCTCAGAAATCTTGTCAATTATTTTTTTTATCTGATGCTTTTCTAAATAGTTCTGTTCCCTGATTGTTTTTGCAAAAGTATTTTTGTTGTAGCAAAAACCACAATTAGAATTACAAGCTGTGGTAACTTCAATATTTACCTCTTTGGGCTTGTTTTCATATTCATTTACATTCATTCAATCCAGCACCCCTTATCTGAAGCTAAATAATCACCAGTTTGCAAATAAGCTACAGCCCTACAGCCTTTGCAATGAAATTTATATTTGCA
>Ga0209340_1001328_pt1 | contig 18375 bp, 14 predicted proteins | sample EPASupsiteSAE323_FD_187266 | JGI IMG/M metagenome (GOLD analysis project Ga0209340, IMG submission 187266) | Bioremediated contaminated groundwater from EPA Superfund site, New Mexico - Sample SAE3-23 (SPAdes) (version 2) | ecosystem: Environmental > Aquatic > Deep subsurface > Groundwater >... | reverse complement strand
TGGAATGGGTTCACACTATCAATTAAATCAATATGCAAATCATCAATGTTTACAAATTTTCCCGCCATACGAATAAATCTGGTATCGCCAGTTTCTTTGATTTCACTATTTTTAATTACAGAGTCTACTACTACGTATTGGCGAATTTCCTCAATTTCTTCGGCAGTTAATTCAGGATATTTAACCTGAATAATTTTAGGAATTAAAACTTTATTAATTACTTCAGGATCAACATTACCCGGCATAGCTTTAATCATTTGAGAATCTTGCAGTATAGAAGCTTTTAAATCATTAATATCAGATTCAATAATGTCTTTTACACGTTTTGAACTTGGTTGCTTAAATCCTCTTATTTTAATTTCTCCAGGCTGCGTTTCTTCTGTATCATCAGGAAGCCTTGTTTTGAATTTAAAATTAGGAGCTAAAACTTGCTCCATTAGCAATGAACAGGTAATTGCCTTTAACATATTATTTACTGACAACGTAACCAAATCATCAGCTGCATCGGGCTGAGCAATCAAGTTTGTAAATTGAGCATGGATTTTATTATTACTATCACGAGTACAGCGACCAATAATTTGAATAACTTCAGTTAAAGAGCCCCTATAGCCAACTGTTAATGCGTGTTCGCAATAAGGCCAGTCAAAACCTTCTTTTGCCATTCCTAGTGCAATTATTAAGTCCATATCTTCCATTTTTTTAATATTACGTAGATATTCAACTATACGGTCACGATTACTTGGATTATCATCAACCAAATCTGCCACTTTTAAGATTTTTCCGTCTTTATGGCGTTTTAGGAAAATAACACCTGTTTCTTTATCTTGTTCAATAACTTCGCCAATTTTATCCAGAATAGTATCAACTTCCTTGTATTTATCTTTAGTTGATTCACCTGCATTAACATTAGGAATATGTAAAATTGTTTTTTTATCGGTGTCTAGTATCTCGTCAATAGCTGAAGTGTATTTACCTTGATAAAAATGATAGCCAATACCCAATGATTTAAGATAAGTATAGCCGTTTAATTGCTCATAATAATTATATGTAACCTTGGTAAAGTTGGCTTCATCTTCAGGAGTTAAAACAGGAATGCCATCGCCTCTAAAATAGGAACCTGTCATAGCAACAATATGAGCATTAGACTTTGTCATAATACAATGTAATAATTCACCCAGTCTGTTATTGTCTTTATCTGCTGATATATGATGAAATTCATCAATCGCTAAAAGCGTATTATCAAATTTGCTTTCTTCAATTTCTCCGAAAGCATAACGCAATGTTGCATGTGTGCAAATTAAAATCTTTTCATCATTATCCATAAATGATTTAAAAGCTTCCACTTTACTTCCTTCACCACCGGGAGTACAGAGATTAAATTCGTTTTTAGGTTCCCAGTTTGCAAAAAATCCATGACTCATCAAATCTGTTAGAGCGAAAGAACTACCTATTGAACGTTCTGGAACAGCAACAATAGCTTTTTTTAAACCTTGTTTATGAAGCTTATCAAGTGCAATAAACATCAAGGCACGAGATTTACCTGAAGCAGGAGGAGCTTTAATTAATAAATATTGAGCATCACGAGCAGCATATGCACGTTCTTGCATTTCCCTCATCCCCATTGAGTTAGTTGATGTACTTTGCCCCGTTTGATTATAGGTAACTTCAACTATATTAGGCATTTTTGCCCTCCTTGCTGCTCTGTACTTGTCATTTTTTCATATAAATTGAAAAGATGTTCCAACCTTTCATCATCATTGATAAATGGTTTTAAACGATAACACTGTTCTAATGCTATATCTAAGTCCCGATGAGCTTGTCTAAGTCCTTCAGGCATCTTGTCTGGATTATAAAGTTCCGCCATAATTTTTTCAGGATGTTTCCCTCTTTCATCTATAATATTAATTACATGATGAGTAATCATTTCTTTTTGTTTTTGCGTTAATTCAGGCAAAGGGAAGGTATTATAACAAATTTCTGCAGAATACCTATAATCAGTTTTTAAGCGTCCAGCAACTGCTCTTACCCAAGTCATATGCATACGAGACGTAATAACTCCAAAAATCCAAGGTTCAGCATCATAAATAGCTAAATTTGGGGCAACTATAATGTCAGCAGAACTCAAAAGGCCGGTTGGTATATATTCTCTTTTTTCAGATGAAACCATTGGTATGAATATGGCAAAACCATCTTCACTGCATTCGTGCTGTTCTCTAAATTTATATGGGGTTGAGGCAAGCTTTCTTCCCGCAGAATCAGGACTTTCCAAGCGTGATAATTTGCATTTTTCAAATCTATTAGCTAGCGATTCAATATTATTTGCTTCTGCATAATCATTTTCTCTTACCCAAATACAATACCGTTGTGATCCACGAATAAATTCTAAAGCACCAACTAAATTTTTAATGAATTTACTAGAACAAGCATCTTTCTTAATTATTTCATCTTTTTCTTCAGGTGCCAATATTAATGCACCTCCATCATATGCCATATTTCCGAATTTCATTTCAGGCAAACCTGATATGGATTCTTTTTTTCTTTCTATAAAAATATTTTCTGAAGGAGATAAATAAGCATTTATTTTTTTTACAATCCTTTTTTCATTCTCATTTATTAACAATTTATCTTTTGAATTTTTATTAAATACTCCTACGATTATACACGTTACACCAGCATTATATTTAGCATTATTTGACCATTTAAATGATTTATATGCAAAATTTATTTCTAAATTCATTTCTAATATTTTAGGCCATAATATAGAAACCTGCTCTCCTTGACATATTGAATTGGTACTAACAAAAGCATATTTAGCTTTCGAATTTGAAACATATTTTGCAGCCAATATAAACCAGATAGAAATATAATCCAAAATTCTTCTATTTTTAATATTTTTTAGTGCAAAATCAATGTCTGCTTTTTGCTCAGTATTTTGCAATTTCGCCCCTAAATATGGTGGATTCCCTAAAATATAAATTTCATCCTGTTCATCCTGAAGCTGAGATTTTTGCATAGTTTGCATTTGTGCTTTTGTTATATTTTGGAGTTCAGCTTTTGTAATTGATAGTTCTTTCTTCGGGCAAACTTCTTCCCAGTTTATTCTTGTTGCATTACCACAAACTATCTTACCGCTCTCCTGTAATGGCAATGATGGTTTAGAAATGCCAAAAATCTCTTTATACTTCATATTCATCTGGTGTTCTGCCAGCCATAAAGAAAGTGTTGCAATCTCGCAGGCAAAATCATCAATTTCTATGCCATAAAATTGTGATAAGTGGATATTTGAAAAAATTATAGATTTTTGAGTTTTTAGCTCTTGCACTCGTTTAACAATTTTCATTTCTAGAGTTCTAAGCTCTTTATAAGCGATAATTAGAAAATTTCCTGAACCGCAAGCAGGGTCAAAAATTTTAATTTTAGCAATACGTTTTAGTAGTTTTTCAAGTTTATTTAAATTATCAAAATTATTTTCTTGTTCTTCATAAAGTTCATTTAAAAATAGTGGCTCTATAACTTTCATTATGTTTGGAACTGAGGTGTAGTGCATTCCTAAGCCACCTCTTTTTTCAGGGTCAATAACCGCCTGAATCATTGAACCAAATATATCAGGATTAATTTCTCTCCATTGTAATTCTCCGCATTCTATAATCAGCTTACGAGAACGTCTGGAAAATTTTGGAGCAGTATATTTTTCTTTGAATAATCCACCGTTTACATAAGGAAATTGCCTTAAATACTCAGGATAATCCGTATTATCTTTAGTATTCAGAACCTCAAAAAGTCTTTCAAGATATGAATTCAGGTCACTTCCATCTTCCTGCGTATGAGATTTTATAGAGTTTGTAAATACTGCTTCTTCAAAAATGCCTGTGTCTTCTGCAAAAAAGCAAAATAAAAGTCTTGATAAAAACACATTAAGCTTGTGAACATCTTCTTTTTCTTTGTGCGGATTATCTTTAAGTATTTCATCATATAGCTTTGCCATTTTCTCGGCAGCTTTAATATCCGCTGGATTTTCAGTTTGAAGCTGAGCTTTTTCCATTCCAGCCCAAGGTAGGAAAAAGTCATAACGGTTAATTAAACTTGTTATTTCTACATCTAAAGAATCATTAGTTTTAGTATCAATTGCCAGCAGGGTTTTATAGTCAGTTACAATAATAAATCTGGGATTATGAGTATAGGTTTGTTTATCATTACGTAATGCTTCAATTGCAGAATGAATGTCCCGATCTTTAACTACTTGAAAAAACAACTTTTTCTTTAATATTATCTGCTCATCATTTTTTGAAAGATTGTGAGTTCCTTTTTTTAAACGAGCAATTGTAGGTTTCGGAAATCCATAGGCTAATAATAAATCATAAATAAATGTTTCAGCAGTAAAATTGGCTACCAGTTTTTGTACATTTTCTTCAATTTGTGAAATATTCATACTATCCAACTCCAAGCAACACACTAATAGCCAAGAAAATATTAACATGGAAACTTATATGTTTAAATATAATATAATTAGGTTTATAATTTATTGTATTATAAGTATATGACATAATTGGACGTAAAAGATAATTTGTTAAGATTTTTAATCCTGAATTAAGATTGGAGGATTCCTGTGAAAATTAAATTAGCTATAGCAGCCCATAACACAGAGAAATGTTTTGAATCGGGAGTGTATGGAACAGACGATGTACCAGCAGCAGTTAAATTATCAGAATTAGTTGTCGGAGATATCTTAGTTTTTTATAAAAATAGAGAAGGCTTTGCTGGAATATGGCAAGTTGTCCAACCTTATTATAGGGATGAATCAAAAATATGGGACGATGGTATTTATCCAAACAGAGTAAAAATCGAGCCTGTTATTGCACTTAAACCAGAAAACTATGTTGATGTAAAAACTATGGTTAATGACCTTGAAATGATTAAACACCCATTATACTATGGATTAGCGTTTAGAAGAAATCTTGTTGATATATCAGAAAAGGATTTTACTCTTATAAAGAGTAAATTAAAAAAGTAAAATAATTATGCGATACGAACGAGTTGAAGATATTTTAAAATTGGCATTAGCTATGCAGACAAGCTATAAAGGCTTGTCTCTTAATGATATTCAAGAACATTTTCGGGTGTCAAGAAGGACTGCTGAAAGAATGCGTGATGCTGTTGTCAGACTTTTTCCTCAGATAGAAGAAGTTGAGACAGGCTCTAAAATAAAACGCTGGAAATTGAGCAAGCATTCCTTGATTCCCCTTGTTGCATTTTCTCCTGAAGAACTTGCTGAACTTGAGAATACCAAGAAGAAGCTTGAACTCGATGGATTATCTAATAAAGCAGAAACAATTGACGATATTATTTCTAAAATAAAAGTTTTAAACAAAAATGATTTAAGTAGTATTGAAACTGACTTAGAGGCTTTACTTGAAGCAGAAGGTTATGCGATAAGGCAATATCCACGATTTAAAATAGACAAAGAAGTTTTAAGTCAAATAAGAGAAGCCATAAAAGCATTTAAAGTTATTGAAATTGAGTACGAGAAAGGTAATAAAGAAATTCAGGTATGCAATGTTCATCCTTACGGAGTTATTTATGGAGAAAAACATTTTTTAATTGCTTATAATCCTGAAAGAAAAGCTATAAGGCTATATAATCTTACAAAGATCAAATCATTAAAAATTCTTGATGAATATTTTGATAGGAATGAAAGCTTTAATTTAAGCGAATATTCAAAGAATTCATTTGGTGTTTATCAGGAAGAACCATTAAACGTTGTTCTTCAATTTGATAAATCTGTCGCAGAAGACGTTAAAAATTTCCACTTCCATCCAACTCAAAAAATGAAAGATCAAAAAGACGGTTCGGTTAAGGTTGAATTTACTGCTGGTGGAAGCCTTGCAATATGCTGGCATCTTTTTAAATGGGGCAAATTAGTTAAAATAATTAAACCTGTAAGTCTTAAAACCATTTATAAAAATCTTCTTACTGATGCAGCTGAGAGCATAAAAAATAAGTAAGCCCTGATTTCTCAGAGCCTACTTTAGCTGGAGTGTAGGGAAGGATTATTCGCCGTAAACGTAAGTTGTTATTACTTTCTTAAAGATTGTACCTTTGGCTTCAGTATCAACGTGATGAATTTTAGAAATGCCACCATCTTTTAAAGCAGTTTGATAACTATCATCTCCAAACCTTGCAAGTCCAAAATAATTAACCATTGTTGCTTTGCCAACTTTGGGATATTTTGAAACATTTTCCATCGCAAACATTGATGTTCTGTAATTATTATATATGCCATTTGACATCAGTGCATTGAATAATAACAACATAAAGACTGCTAAAAGACCGGATAATAAAAACTCCTTAACCTTTTCATCCATTTCTTAATCTCCATATACCTTTACTATGTGCTTCCTTGCAAAAAACCAGCCCTGAGTTTTAAAATCGATATATCTCATTTGTTTGAGATCGCCATTTTTTATTGCATCTCCTATTCCACAATCACCAGTTTTTACAATCCCTAAGTAACTCTTGCAAGAAGCCACCCCTTCTTTATATCCTCTATTCGTAACTACATAAGGACCATAATCAAAAGCATTTCTTCCGTTATTAACAAAGACTCCTGCGCTAGGGAAAAAATCACTCTGCATACCAGCTGCAAAAGCTGAGCCTGCTTGGAACATTAATGCCAAAACTGCTAAACTTACAAATGTCTTTTTCATTCTCTTACCTTTCTTTTAATCAAATCTAAAACACGCATTAAGTTTGTATTCTCAAGAATAACAAAAGACCATGACAGAATCGGACAGATAAAAATTATCAATGTCCGATTTTGACATAGGTTTTTGTGATAATGAATTTCATCAAGGGAATATATGAATATGAGCAACAAGAAAATATTTTTAGACTTTGACGGTGTTCTTAATACTTATAAAGGCTGGAAAGGGGAAAATGAACTGTTTGAACCTAGAACCGGCTCTCTTGAGTTTTTAAAATTATTGGCTGCAAATTATGAAGTTTATATTTTTACAACAAGAGATAGGGAAAAGGTTTACAAATGGATGATAAGGTACGATTTATATCATTATATTCAAGACGTGACAAATAAAAAAGAACCTGCATATTTATATATTGATGATAGAGCAATAAAATTCGATGGTGATTATTCTAAAACGATTGAAGATATTCAGAAATATCATCCATACTGGAAAGAAGATTAAAAAAGGAGATAATATGAAAAAATTTATTTTATTATTTGCACTTATGTCGATTGTTTCTTCCCCTTGTCTAGCTTATGAAAGAAACTCTTCTTTGGGACTTTCAGATGGTGAAAAATTAAAGCAATATGATAAATATGGTAGTTATCAAGGATATTATAAACAGCAAGGAAATAAGACTAAAGTGTATGACCGCAATGGGAGTTATGAAGGCTATTACAAACAAGAGAGTGATAAGATCAAAAAATATAATAAAAACGGCGGTTATGAGGGATACTATAAAAAGTAGATTAAATTAGCAAAAATAAACCTGTTTTTTATATAATTAATTTTAAGTTTGGGAGTGGATTAAAAATGGAAGTTAATCAACAACGAGAATTAAAGCAGGGATCTTTTTCTATTGAATGCCTAAATGAAAAGAATCAAAAGTGGCAAAACTCTATTAGCAGGCTAAAACCTATTTATAGAAAATCTGATGATATAAGATCAGAGTTTGCAAGAGATTATAACAGGATTCTGCATAGTACTGCATATAGACGTTTGAAGCACAAAACCCAGGTATTTTATGCAACAAATAACGATCATGTCTGTACAAGAATTGAGCACGTTAATCATGTTGCTGCAATTAGCCATACTATATCTAAATATTTAGGCTTGAATACTGAATTGGTCAGTGCGATTGCTATTGGACACGATCTTGGACATCCTCCATTTGGACATGTTGGCGAGAAGATATTGGAAAAAATAATTAATGATAATGGAATTGATTCAAGATTTTGGCACGAGGGTAATAGCTTAAGATTTGTTGATAAGGTTGAAACTCTGCCGGATTTTTCAGGAAATGAACAAAATTTGAATCTTACTTATGCTGTCAGAGATGGAATAGTTTGTCACTGTGGAGAAGTAGATCAGAATGTTCTTTATCCAAGAAAAGAATTCATCGATCTTGAGACAATTCAAAAAGCAAGTGAATTTCAGCCATATACCTGGGAAGGCTGCATAGTAAAAATCTCAGATAAAATTGCTTATCTAGGTCGGGATATAGAAGATGCTCTCGCATATAAAATACTTACAATAGGACAAAAAAGAGAACTTATAAAACTTGCTGAGAATTGTATAGGCAAATTTAAAATAACTGAAATAAATAATACCGTTCTTATACATGATTTTATAATTGATTTATGCAGATTAAGTAATCCTGAAGATGGCATAAAATTTTCAAAAGAATATCTTGAGTTAATGAAAGCCATAAAGGACTTTAACTATAAAAATATTTATTACCACCCACGATTACTCCATTATAAAAAGTACGCAGAATTAGTAATTACCTCAATTTACGAGATTTTAAGAGGTTATTACAAAGATCAGGATACGCTAGCTCAAATAATTAAAGATAAAGAATTCTATCCGGTACTTACATCACATTTTGAAGATTGGCTTATGAAATATTCTAACGCAAATTCAAGAACAAGTAAGGATAAGCGCTTCCAAAATCAGGTATTATATATGATTGAAGATAATAGGGATTATCAACAAGCTATTATTGATTTTATATCAGGAATGACAGATCATTTTGCGATTAAGATCTTCAATGAAATTACTAGTTTTTAGCAATTTGTAAAGAAATTTTGCGAATTATTTTCGCTATTAGAGAAAAAACTATTGACAATCGAGAATTTTTTTATTTTAATAAAATCAAGGTCAAAGATTGCTCCCTATGTAGACAGGGGATAGTTGTAATGGCTATCTGAGAACTGACTTGAGCAGTTCAGCAACTTAAGGGCCATGTAGTGAATGCTATGGCGTTATATGATAATGCTAAATACGGTAATACTGGAGGCATCTTATAACCGTCAACCAGTCACAGCGTTAATACGGAACAACGTTATCGTTATCTTCTTGTTATTAATGTAAATACATGTTACACCTTAAGACCTAAAATGGGGGGAGCTCCCATTTTAGGTAAATAGAAAGGTCTCTTTAACCAAGATCTGACCTGATTTCTTTCTGAGGGGAGCCTGGCATGTCGCCAGCGGAAAGGAGAAATCGAAAAATGAAGAATCGATCAAAAGACAAATGGTCTTGGTTACGTTACCTCATCATCAGATTAATTCTACACATTATTGATGAATTAATGAGAAAATAGAGACCTTTTTTATTTATTTAGTTAAGGAGTCCATTATGATTGGAGAAGCACTGAGATTAATCAGGGTTTTTCATGATAAAAAATCAACTGAACTTGCAAAAGAACTCGGCATTTCTACAAGTTATCTATCTGAAATAGAGTCCGGAAAGAAACAACCATCATTGGAACTTGTAAATAAATATGCTGAAATATTCAATACTTCTTCTCACTCTATATTATTTTTCTCAGATGAGCTGGATAAAAATAAAGGACCGTTTAAGGTTTCGATGAGGAATAAAATTCTTAAATTTTTAAAAGCAGTAGAAAATATAACAATAGAGAAGAAAGATGAATAAAACAGATTGCAGATACGGTATTAAACAAAGTCCTTTTTATAAGTTATCAAGCAAAAAGAAGCTTGCTGAGTTACTTTGGGTCAATTTAGACTTATTAACTGATATTGTTAGTAATAATGCCAGATATTACAAAGTATGGACTAAAGAAACTCCCGGTAAAAAACCTCGAACTGTTGAATCGCCTAAGCCTTCTTTAAAAAAGATACAAAGAAGAATTTGTAGCATACTCTCAAGAATAGAAACACCAGAATGGCTTATGTCAGGCAAAAAAGGTATTAGTTATGCCGACAATGCAAGATTTCATCTTGAAAATAAACACTTTCTCTGTACTGACATTAACAGTTTTTATCCCAGTTGTTCAAAAGAATATGTTTTTAAATTCTTTAAAAACGAATTTAAGATGCCTGAAGATATTGCTTGGTTTGTAACTGACTTGGTTACTTTTGATAATCACCTTCCAACAGGAGCACCTACAAGTCAAATCATTGCATATTGGGCATATAATATCGCTTTTAGCAAGATTCAAAAAAGTGCTGAAAATTACGGAATAAAAATGTCCCTATACGTTGATGATATAACTTTTTCCAGTGATAAAAATATTCCTAAAAACTTTATTAACCTTGTATCCAAACGTTTATCTGAAGTTAAATTGCAAATAAAGCCTGAAAAAACACAGGTTTTTTATCCTAATGATTATAAAAAAATAACTGGATGCTGTATTACTCCAAAAAATGAGTTGAAAGTACCTAATAAACTGAGATATAAGATTACAACATTATTAGAGAATCAAAAGATTGAATCTTTAGAGTTGAAAGAAACAAACAGAGCATTCGGCCTTTTAAATGCAGCAAGACAAATTGAACTTAACTTTAATGAGAACTCATATAAAAGACTTAAAAGCAAATTTATCAAACAAAACTATGGAGAAGCTTCTATTAAAAAAAGTGCGATAAACAATTAATTTATATGACAAACGTCCATTTATGACATGTATTTTGTTCATAATTCGAAATAATTAAAACTTAATAAAGTTATTTTATATATAATTAACATAAATAAATCAAAGGAATAGGCGAGTGTTAAGCGAGAATAAAGAATATCAAATAATTAGCTTAAGTTTTAAGGATACTCAGAGCAATACTAGAATGGCAAAACTTCAGCTAAAGGAAGTTGATGCTGATGGCAATTTAAATTGTGTAATTTGGCAGGATTCACTTGATAAAATCCCTAAACAGCTTTTAAGAGTGGGAAATATTATTAAAGTAAAAAATAGTGATCATAACGAAAATTATAATAATTATGTTATTTACTCTTTAGAATTGATAAAAGAAGCCAAACTCGGTCTTTCAAAAGAAGAACAAGATAATTTATTTAGTAAGATTATTGATATTATAAATTCGCTCAATGATGAAAAAACAAGGAGCAGCTTGTCGAAGCTAATACTTGATAATACGGAAATGTTTAAAATTTCACCTGCAGCAATAAATATTCATCACAATTATATCGGTGGATTAATGCAGCACATATGGGAATGTATTCAAATAGCCAAAGCCAATTTTCCTGTGGTTATCAAAGAAATTAATCACGATCTTGTAATTGCTGGTTGCATTACTCATGATCTTGGCAAAATGTTTGAATACGTTATAGATAGTAAATCAGGCATTATTACTAAAAATATAAATTTTCAAAAAGTATGGATAAATCATATTCAATGGGGTTTTGGCTGGGCGAACCAAGAAGGTCTGCCAGAACTTGCACATATAATTGCATCTCATCATGGCATAAAAGAATGGAATGCTCTTGTTGAACCATTAACTCCTGAAGCTAATCTGGTTCATCAGATTGATATGATATCTTCAAAACTTGGAGCTATCGATATAACAGCACTTGAAAAAATAGAAATAAAAAAGCAGGCGGTATTCGATGGTGGAAGTAAAAATTGAAAACAATACTGTAATTAAACCGGGACAGCCTAAATTAATTACACCTAACATAAAGCAGCAGGAATGTATTAAAACTCTTGTTGGTCCTGTTATGGTTCTTGCTGGTCCCGGAACCGGAAAAACCTTTACCATAATTCAAAGAATTAAATATATGCTCGAACAGGGAATTTTACCTGAAACAATTCTCTGTTTAACTTTCTCAGAGGCTGCTGCAAATGAAATGAAAGCTCGTCTTGTAAAAGAAATGGGAACTATTGCTTCTGCCGTTACTATTCATACATACCACGCTTTTTGTAATGAACTCATCCAACAGCATCCAGCACAATTTGAGCTTCTGGATGGAGTAAGTTTGATTGATGATATTTCAAAACGTAACCTGATGAAACAGTGCGTTGATAAATATAATCCTACTTTTTATCGTACAAAATGGGGAGATGCCTATTATTATATCGGTGAGCTATTAAAAGCAGTGGATGAAATAAAGAAGAATCAGGTTATAAAAGATGAGTATTTTGAAACACTAAGCACTCATCCAAACTGGCAAGGTAAGCTTGATGATCTAATGATCGAATATAAAGATAGAGAAGCTAAAGGCAAGCTGGTTAAAACCTTCTTAAATAACCTTGAAGCCCATAAAAGAAAAATGGGCAAAGCTAAAGAGGCTTGGGAAATATATGAGATTTATGACAGAAAACTAAAAGAGAATAATTTTATCGACTTTAACGATATGATAAACCTTGTACTTGAAGCGTTTGACAGCAATGAAGATTTTCTTAAAAAGGTTGCTAAAAGGCATAAATATTTTCTGGTGGATGAATATCAAGATACAAACTATTCACAAAACCAGATAGTATTTAAGTTAGCAGAGGGTGGCAGTAACGATAATATCTTTGTTGTTGGTGATGATGATCAGATAATTTACGGATTTCAGGGAGCACAGACTGATAACCTTGAAAAGTTTTTAAAACGCTATCCGCAAACCAAAGTGATTTGCTTAGACGAAAATAACCGCTCAACCCAGACTATCCTTGATTTAAGCTATCAAGTTATTTCACAGGATAAGACAAGACTTGAAATTAATCCTGAGTTTAAACAATACCAAATCTCAAAGAAACTCATGGCAAAGAATGAAAAAATAACCTGCAATGATAAAAAGGTTAAGATTCATGGATTTGCAGATATTAAGCAGGAAAATAATTATGTTATTGAAGATATAGAAAAACTTATTAATTCTCCATCAGCTCCAAAGAATGAAGATGGCGAAGTTGATTTATCTCAAATATCAATACTTGCTCGTAAAAATGACGAGCTTGAAACATTTGCCGAACTTCTAAAAGCTAAAAATATTCCATTCCAGATTAAATCCAGTAAGAGTATTTTTGAATTAAAGCCTTCCATTATCATTTATTTCTATATAAAGGCCTTGGAAAACAATGAATTGCATTCTGACAAGCTCTTTGGGCTGCTTTTATCCAAGCCTTTTGAGTTCGATCCTGCTGATTATAACTTTTTATTAGAGCAAAATAGGCTTAATCACAAGGATTTTATAACAAATGTCAGAAGTAACATTGACAGAGAATGGTCAAATAAAGATAAAGTTGTAGGATTTATCAATACTTACAACGAATTAAAGGAGATAAAAGCTCATGAAAGCCTTAAAAACTTTGTAATTGAGCTAATAAACAAAACAGGAATCCTCAAATATTTTCTCCAATCAAAGATTAATCGCATTGAAAATATCTTTGCCGTTAAAAGAATCGTTGATGAAGCTTCTTCTTATGCTAACCTGCACACTTCATCAACTGTACAGGATTTTATAGCTCATCTTGATATGGCTTTTAATGAAGATGTTCCAATTTGTATTGATAAAGATGACTATATCCAGAACGCTATTCAGCTTTTGACGTTGCACGGGGCAAAAGGGCGTGAGTTTGAATATGTTTATATCACAAATCTTATAGCAAAAAATTGGGAAAAAAAGCGTGATCCAAACAGTATGGATCTGCCAATAGAAAAAACATCATTCAATGGTGATGATGAAGAAGCAAAAAAAGCTGAGCAATTAAGACTTTTATTTGTTGGTATTACAAGGGCAAAACATAGTTTATGCCTTACTTATTCAAATACTATAAACGGTAATTCACAAGAACTGACAAGTTATCTCGCTTCAATTACTGAGCGTCAAGATCTATTTGATAGCTATAATCACGAATTAACTGATGAGGAATACTCATTAGAAATAGGCAAAACATTTACCAAGGGTCTGTTTGATTATCAAAGGGCATTTGTTGATGAATTGAGAGCAAGATTAAAAGACTTTATTCTTAGCCCAAGTGCTCTTAACAGTTATTTAAATTGTCCGAGAAATTTCTTGTATTCTTATATTCTTAGAATTCCAATTCTTGATAGTGAATGGGAAGCTGCAAACTACGGTAGTGCAATTCATAAAACCCTTGAATGGGCTATTAAAGAAGCTAAAGAAAAAGGTAGTTATCCTGATCAAGCTGATTTTAATGCAACTTTTGTTAAAAGGCTTGGTAGCCAGAAGTTTATATCTCAATCAAAACGAACTGAATATGAAACAAGAGGTGTAGCCAGCTTAACAGGTTATTATTCTAATTTTATTGAGACATCTCCTGATAGGATCTATGCAACAGAGTATCCGCTTGAATATGTGCCGGTTGAAAATTACTTTATAAAAGGCTTTATTGACAGAATTGAGAAAAATAAAGATGGTACATTCTCTCTTTATGACTACAAAACAGGTGCTGCAAAATCAAAAACTCAAATAGCTGACGGTAAGGATTATGAATCCTATCTAAACCAGCTTAGATTCTATAAATTTGCCTTTGAAATCTTAAATCAGGGAGCTAAAGTTTCACAAGTAGGTCTGATCTTTGTAGAGGAACATGAAAAGAGCTACTATACACAGCTTTGTGAAACTGATAACCTGATTATTAAAGATAAAATCATTTCTACATACAAGAGTTTAAATCAATTAAACTTTAATCCGCCAGAACCTGACGAACATAAATGTAAATTCTGTGATTATAAGCAACTTTGCAGATTGGATATATTGTAAGGAGCGAAAAGTGGAAGAAAAAATTAAGTTATTACTCGATAAATTTTATAAATGGTATGAAACCAGTAAATTTCATGTCGGTAGGATCAATTATGCGCATCCTTTCTCAAAAGAATTTGTTTTAAATTCTTCCAATAGTGAGTTACTTGAAGCTATAAGTAACTTTGCAAAAGAAGGAGGAGGAATACAAAGCAGTGGGCAAAGAACAGAACCAATGTTAAGGAAATCTGTTGAAGAAAATATTGTTGAATTTAGAAAATATCTATTATCCATATGGGAACAAGATTTTGATCTTGTTAAGTGGTTTGATAATCAGGAATTTAAAGGCTGGGGAAAAGGTGTAAAAACAATTTTTCTTCATCGAATTTTTCCCAATAAATATGTACCTTATAATAATAAATCCGTTGATGGTCTAAAAATTTTAGGTTTTTTCCCTGAAACAAGAGGTGCAACAGAGGGAGAAAAGTATTTAAATTGCTTAAATGCGTTTAATCAAATTATAAAATTTGATCCTGTAAATATGGATATAAATAAAGTAGATGCATTAATGCATTACATAATAGGTACTGATGAAGGGCAAAGTGCAATAAGAGAATTGTTTGGCATTTCTGACAAGAAAGAAAATAAACAAAATGATTTAGAGACATTAATTAAAAATTATGCTGATTTTAAAAACTCTCCAGCTTATGATGAGCAATATAAATGGGATTATGCTATAAAAAATCAAAATATATTTGAAAATTTAGATAACTTAAAAGAAAAAATAAGCAATTATTTAGGGGCACCAAATTTCCAATCTTATTTTATAAGAAACAGTGGGCTAAAATGGGTTTCAGAAAGATTTCCTGAGCAACTACATAATAGTTTTTCTATTTTATTTAACGAGGCTATAGAGCTAAAAGAGAGAATAGAAAAGTTTAGGGAAATAATAAAACGCACTCTTGATGCTGATGATGGATGGAAAAGTAAAAATTTAGCAGACCCAAAAGTAGAAACAGCCTCATTTTTACTTTTTACGAATAATTACAAAAAATATATGTTATTTACTCAGATAACACCGTTTAAAAATTATGCGAAAAAATTAGGTATAGATTCTTTATTAAAATACGAAACTCCAGAAGAACGTTATTCAAACTGGCAAAATTACTGCTTGAATGAACTAATTCCTGTTATGAACAAGGTATTAGATAAGGACAATACTCTTCTTGATGCACAGGATTTCATATGGTATGTAGGAAATGCCTCTAATAATGATTTAAATGTCATTATTAAAGCTGAAGGAAATATAAATAATTCCAAGAAGAAATATTGGATGTATGCCCCAGGTGAAAATTCATACCTTTGGGACACGTTTTATAATCAAAATATTATGGGAATCGGCTGGAATGATCTAGGAGATTTATCACAATATTCATCAAAAGAAGATATTAAATCACAAATGAAAAGAATATACGGAGAAGGCTCTTCCTATAAGAATGATGGTCACGCAACTTGGCAATTTGCCAATGAAATGAATATTGGGGATATCGTCTTCGTTAAAAATGGCAGAGATAAAATTATCGGCAGAGGCATTGTTGAATCAGATTATATTTTTGATGAAACAAGAAGCGATTATAAAAATATAAGAAAAGCAAAATGGACTCATAAAGGTGAATGGGAACATGAGGGACAAATCGTCCTGAAAACCCTTACTGATATTACACCTTATACAGAATATTGTAAAAAATTAGAGAATATATTTTCTGAAGACTTGATTGAAGATGCAATTGATGTTTTTGAACCATATTCTGAAGAAGATTTTTTAGAAGAAGTATTTATAAGCACAGAAAAATATGAAACATTAAAGAATCTTCTTAAAAACAAGAAAAATGTCATTCTGCAAGGGGCTCCTGGTGTTGGAAAAACTTTTGTGGCTAAAAGATTGGCGTATTCGATTATTGGTAAAAAAGACACAAGCAGAGTTAAAATGGTTCAATTTCACCAAAGTTATGGTTATGAAGACTTTATTATGGGATATAGACCATCTGGCAGCTCATTCGATATAAAATACGGACCATTTTATGAATTCTGTAAAGAAGCTGAAAAAGATAATGAAAACGACTACTTCTTTATTATCGATGAAATTAATAGGGGAAACCTTAGTAAAATTTTTGGTGAACTGTTAATGCTTATAGAAACGGATAAACGTAATGAGTCTATTCGTTTATTATATAAGGACGAGCAATTTAGTGTACCTGATAATGTTCACATAATTGGAATGATGAATACAGCGGATAGAAGCCTTGCAATAATAGATTATGCTTTGCGTAGACGTTTCTCATTCTTTGATTTTGAGCCTGCCTTTGAAGATGATGGTTTTAAAGAATACCAGATTCAAAAGAATAATGAAAAATTCAATAATTTAATTCAAGTTATAAAGAGTTTAAATAAAGCCATTTCTGAGGATAATTGTTTAGGAGAAGGCTTTAGAATAGGACATAGCTATTTTTGTACAGATAATTCCATAGATGAAATTTGGTTTAATTCAGTTATAAATTATGAAATTATCCCTTTATTAAAAGAATATTGGTTTGATGAGCCTGATAAAATTACAAACTGGTCAGAAAAACTTAAATCGGCGATTAAATGATTAAATATAAAAATATCTATTATATGCTGTCTTATGCATTTCAAAACCTGAATAGCATCTGTAATGACTGCGTTGATACTGAAGAGTTTGATAATATTCAAGACCTATTTGCGGTTATTTTATATAAAGGCATTTCAAATCAAATAAAACGTGGGTTACAAAGGGAGTATAAACATAAAACAGAATATTTAAGCACACTTATAGGTAAAATTGATATTTCATCTTCAATAAAGCAAACAACAATGATAAACAAAAAAATGGTTTGCGAATTCGATGAATTTACTGAAAACTCATATCTGAACCAGATTTTAAAAAGTACCTGCAATTTATTGCTCTTTAAAGGTGACATAAAAAGTGAAAACAGAAAACTTTTAAAAAAAATGCTGCATTATTTTTCCCAAGTTGATACGGTTGATTTGAAAAGGGTTAACTGGAATGCAATTTCCTATCACCGCAATAATGCAACTTATAAAATGCTGATAAATCTTTGTTATTTGGTAGTTAAAGGACTTTTGCTCACGACGGAAAGAGGAGAGCAAAAGCTGAATAAATATTTAGATGACCAGCATATGCATAGATTATTTGAAAAATTTGTTCTGGAATTTTATAGGAAACATTATCCGGAATTTAATCCGAGTGCTTCATATATAGACTGGAATGTTGATGACGGTATTATTGAATATCTGCCCGCAATGAAGTCAGACATTACGCTGAATTATGAAGGTAAAACACTTATAATTGATACAAAATTTTACTCCCGTACAATGCAAACTCAGTTTGATAAATCCTCAATAATATCCAACAATTTATATCAAATTTTTACCTATGTGAAAAATAAAGATAAGGGTTATACGGGAAATGTAAGCGGAATGCTTTTATATGCTAAAACCGATGAAGAATTATCACTTGATAATGATTATTTGATGAGTGGTAATAAAATAAGCGTAAAAACTCTTGATTTGAATCAAAAATGGAATGATATAGAATCACAAATGAATAAAATTGCTAGCAACTTAAAGAATACTTGAAATCAAAGTATTC
>Ga0209340_1001327_pt1 | contig 18395 bp, 13 predicted proteins | sample EPASupsiteSAE323_FD_187266 | JGI IMG/M metagenome (GOLD analysis project Ga0209340, IMG submission 187266) | Bioremediated contaminated groundwater from EPA Superfund site, New Mexico - Sample SAE3-23 (SPAdes) (version 2) | ecosystem: Environmental > Aquatic > Deep subsurface > Groundwater >... | reverse complement strand
ATTTAGTTACACCTCCTTGCAAAATACAAAAGCTTTCAAGTTAAAATACCTATTTTTAACTACTAAACATTATAGACGAAATCAAGCTATAGTGTCAAGAAATTTGCTTTAATGAATTTTATTAACCTGTTGATAATTTTAATATATAATGTTCGATTTTGTAAAAATCTGTTGATAACTTATATGCTTTTTGTTAATATAACATATATAAGTTATTCTTTTATCTTTTTTATATGTTTTTTATCTACATATATTCAAGGTTATTCACATTTTTACACTTTTATAAACATGTTTATCCACATGACTTAATAACTCCCTTATCTCCAATAAATACAAGGTTGCAAAAAAAATCTTTTGTTCTACTTTTGTATTTTTTTTTGCTTAAAGCATAATCCGCACTAGAGTTATCAACATTTGTTAATAACTCTGTGGATAACTTATTTACTTGTTAATAATTTTTGTTACTATCTTTTTTAAAAAGGTATAAAAATATCATTATAGCTAAACCTACTAGCTCTATACTCTAGCCTTTTCTTCCCTTATCAAGTCACTTTAACTACTAATTTACTATTTGTATAAACAGAAAGGATTGAATGTATGGACAGCCTACAAGCAACAATAGTGTGGGAACAGGTATTACAAAAATTAGAACAAGAATTATCAAAATTGATGATTGATACCTGGCTAAGACCAACAGTCCCTTTAAACTTAACTGAAACCACATTAGAAATTGGCACACCAAAACAAATTATTAAAGAATGGCTGGAGTCTAGGTATTTGCCTATCATTTTATCTACCGTCCATTACATTACCAATAAACCTTTAGAGGTTATTTTTGTTAATTTAGATACAGAAGACCAAATTAACAACATCGACACCATTGAAGAAATACCTGCTGAAACGCCAATAGAAACAATACCAGAGCAGTTCTTACAACCTGAAAAGCCTAAATTGTCCCCTCCTCCATTATCAACCCCAATCAGAACAGCTCCTCAATCTCAAATATATAAACCTTCCCCTGACTCTGAACAAAAATTATCCTTGCAGCTTACTACCGCTGATGATTCCATGACAATCCTCAACCCTAAGTATATTTTTGAAACCTTTGTCATTGGTAATTCCAATCGGTTAGCCCACGCTGCATCATTGGCTGTTGCCGAAGCACCAGCTAATGCTTATAATCCTTTTTTTGTTTATGGCGGTGTTGGTCTTGGAAAAACCCACCTTATGCATGCCATTGGCCATCGTATACTACAAAATCATCCAAAGTTAAAGTTACTTTACATTTCCAGTGAAAAATTCACCAATGAATTGATTAATTCCATTCGTGATGGTAATCCAGAAAGTTTCAGACAAAAATATCGTAATATTGATGTTTTATTAGTGGACGATATTCAATTTTTATCAAAAAAAGAACATACACAAGAGGAATTTTTCCACACCTTTAATACTCTCCACGAAGCCAATAAGCAGATTATCATGTCAAGTGATAGACCACCTCGTGAAATTCAAACACTAGAGGATCGCTTACGTTCACGCTTTGAATGGGGTCTTATTACCGATATCCAACCCCCGGATTTAGAAACAAGAATTGCGATTTTACGCAAAAAAGCCATGATGGAACATTTAAATGTACCAAATGATGTAATGGTTTATATTGCTAGCCGGATTGATAATAATATCCGTGAATTAGAAGGAGCCTTTATTCGCGTAATTGCTTACGCTTCCCTTACGAATCAAACCGTAGATATTGACCTGGCAACGGAAGCGTTAAAAGATATATTTCCTCAAGGCAGACCCAAACAAATTACCGTTGAACTCATTCAAGAAATCATTGCATCTTATTTTAAACTTAAAGTGGATGAGTTATTAGCCAAAAGACGTACGCGAAATGTATCTTATCCAAGACAAATTGCCATGTATTTGGCTCGAGAGCTAACAGAAACCTCCTTACCAAGACTTGGTGAAATGTTTGGCGGCCGTGATCATACTACCGTTATTCATGCTTACGAGAAAATTAGCCGTGAACGTAATGAAGATGTCAAATTAAGCAATACTATTAAAGAATTAATCAAAAAAATAGAAAATACCTAATCTTTTAACAAGGTATTTATCACACAAACCGCTATTTTACTAACAAAAACCACTATTCTCGACAAGTTTAGTGTATAAACTTGTTAGTAACTGTCATGCTTTCCTGTAGACTATTTGTTATCAACTTTTTTATTGCAAAATACTGTGGATTTGTGGATAACCCTGTTAGTGTTTACTGACAGCTTGTTAACAGCCTTTCTCTTTTATGAAACAAGGGCTGTAGATATTTATTAACATATCTACAGCCCCTACTACTATTACGGCTATTTTATTAAAATATATATTTTTTAGTATTAATATAGAACGGGAGGTCCCTAAATGAAAATTTCCTGCACAAAAGATTCGTTGAACCATGCCATACAAACTGTACAAAAAGCTATTGCTACCAAAACACCAATGCCTATTCTAACAGGAATCTATGTCTCCGCTTCTGATACAAAATTAGAACTACAAGCAACTAATTATGAGATTGGTATTAGTTGTACCATTGATGCAATTGTTGAAGAACCTGGTAATATTGTATTGTCTGGTCGTTATTTTCAAGAAATTATCCGTAAACTACCAGGAGATACTATTGAAATATCTTCTAGCTCTGAAGATCGGACAATTAAAATCACTTCCAATCAAGCTCAATTTAATTTATTGAGTCTACCAGCGGAAGAGTTTCCCGTATTACATAAACCAACTAGTGATACTGTTTTGACCGTAAAAGATAATATTTTACGAGAACTTATCAAAAAAACAGTCTTTGCTTGTGCTAATGATGAATCAAAGCCAATCTTTACAGGTGGATTATTAGAAATTAATCAACATAATATTACAATGGCAGCAACAAATACTCATCGTATTGCAATAAAAAAAGATTTTCTTGGCCATAATATTAATATTGTAAAGATGATTATTCCTGCTAAAATCCTTAATGAACTTGCACGTATTATGATTTCAGATATTCCTATGGATGTTACTATTTATTATCAAAAAAATCATGTATCTTTTTCTTTTGATAATGTCTATATTTTATCTAGACTTATTGAGGGGAATTTTCCCGATTACAATAAAGTAATTCCTCCTAATTTTGCTACTACAATCACCATTAAAACAAATGATTTTATGGATGCGGTAGAACGTGTATCCCTACTAGCTAGAGATACAGACTATAATATTATAAAATTGGCTTTTAATAACGATTGTGTCATTATTACATCGAATAATCCTGATATCGGAAAAGCATGTGAAACCGTTCCAATTACAATGCAAGGCAATGAAATTGAAATTGCTTTTAATGCTAAATATGTTACTGATATATTAAAAAATATTACGAGTGACAAATTGATATTCTCATTAAATACTCCTCTTAGTCCTGCTAGTATTCGTCCTACAGATGATGAAACTTATAACTATATCATTACTCCTGTGAGGATAAATTAAATGGAAATAATTAACATATCAACACCGACCATCCAATTAGACCAGCTCTTGAAATGGGCTGGTATTGTCGAATCAGGTGGACAAGTTAAATTATTTATTGAAGATGGTATCATTATGGTTAATGGTATAAAAATTCATGAACGCCGTAAAAAAATTCATCCCAATGATATAATAGAAATAGAAGATATTGGAATATGGAAAGTCATGGCTGAATAAAAGGTGTAAGTATGAAAGTAAATAAAATCGTCTTGAAAAATTTCCGAAACTATATGGATATTACAATTAATTTTACTGATAGTATAAATATTTTTATTGGTGAGAATGCCCAAGGAAAAACAAATATATTAGAAGCAATTTATTATGGAGGGATAGGACACTCCCATCGTACTAATGTTGATTCGGAGCTTATTAGATGGGAACAAGATCATGCTAGCATTAGCATCTTTTATTCTCGTCTTTCTATTGATAATAATTTACTCTTTAAACTACATACTACTAAAAATAAGGAAATTATTGCAAATAGTCACCCTCTAAAGCCTAAAGAATTAGTAGGATTACTTAATGTAGTGTTATTTTCACCAGAAGATTTAATGTTAATAAAAGGTATGCCGAATATGCGAAGACGGTTTCTCGATATAGAAATATCCCAAGTGAATCCTATGTATTATCAACAATTGTTAAAATATAATCGTATCATCTCCCAGCGTAATTCCTTATTGAAAAAAATCAGAGAAAATAAAGAAAAACCTGAAATGCTAGATTCATGGGATGGTCAATTAGCAATCTTAGCAAGTCAAATTGTCAGTAAAAGAGAAATAGCAATAAAAAAATTAGCGATGTTAGCCAATTTGATGCATCGTAAAATTACCAATAGTAAAGAAAATTTAACGGTTGTTTATCAAAAATATGGCATGGATATACTAGAAAAAGAAAATTTAGTAGAAGAATATAAAAGTAAATTAATAACGGCAAGACAAAATGATATTTGGCGTGGCAGTACTAGCATTGGCCCCCATCGGGATGATTTAATTTTATCTGTAAACGGGGTTAATTTAAGAACCTTTGGCTCACAAGGCCAACAGCGTACAGGAGTACTCGCATTAAAATTAGCAGAACTTGAATTTATTAAATCTGAAATAGGTGAATATCCAGTATTACTTCTTGATGATGTAATGAGTGAATTAGATGCCTCTAGGCGGGAACACTTAATAGCCTTTATAAAAAATCGTATACAAACCTTTATTTCAGCAACCGAAAAGAAATATTTTCCTGATAAAAGTTTTGGAAAATTCCACCAAGTAATAAATGGTACTATTATGGAGTGAAAATATGAAAAAAATGGAAGATGTTATACCTGTTACTATTAGAAATTTAGGAATCCAAAAAAAATATAATGCAGAATCTATTACTTTACACTGGAAAAAAATTGTTGGCGATGAAATTGCAACTCATGCATATCCAATTTTAGTACAAAGTGGTATATTAGTTGTTGGGGTTAATAATTCAGTATGGTGTCATCATTTATCAATGATGAAAGAAAGTATAATTTCTAAAATTAACAACTTTCTTGCCGAAAAACTTATTATCGATATAAGATTTCAAGCAGGATATTTAAAAAATTGCCAGAATCAAGAGAATACTGAGGAAAATATAGATTCTTATGGCAACTATAAATTAAATAAAGTAAAGTTAGATGATTCTGATATAGAAAGTATTCATAAAATGGTAGATCATGTGGAAGATAAATATTTAAAGCAAAGATTATTACGAATTATACGTAAAGATTTTACTTTAAAAAAAATGAAAAAACAGAATAACTGGCACCAATGTGCCAGTTGTACTATTTTATGTCCTCCCGATCAAAACCATTGCAATGTCTGTAAACTTGTAAAAAAAGATAAAGTAATAAAGGAAATTATTCATACTCTAAAAGAAATTCCCTGGATACGTCATCATGAATTATATGAACATATACCTTGTACGGATGAAGAATTTCATCAAGCAAAATACACATTAGTATCCTCGATTGGCAGAGCCATTCAGGATGGAAGTATTGATAAATTTAATGTAATGATTTTTATTATGTTAACAACAGGGGCAAAACTTGAGGCTATAAATGATGCTGTTATTAATAAAACCTTAGATAAGTTTAGGAGGAAAAAGTAATGTTTTTACATTTAGGTGCTGATTTGGTAGTTCCTTTGCGTGATGTCATTGCTATTACTGATTTAAAATCAGGAAAATCAAATATTAATAAAGAATTTTTAAGTAAGTTACAAGAGGAAAAAAAAGTGATAGATGTGTCGGATAAGGCTGCTAAAAGCTTTATTATTACCACTAAATTTATCTATTTATCAGCGATTTCATCAATGACACTAAAAAAGAGAGCTAATAATTTTCTAGTTTAGAAATTTATATAAATGTATAAATATACATAATTGTAGTTTATTTTAGGTGGAGGTTAACAATGAGTATTGAACAAGATATTACAGTAAATAGTAATTATGGGGCTGAACAAATACAAGTATTAGAAGGGTTAGAAGCTGTCCGTAAACGTCCTGGTATGTATATTGGAAGTACTTCAGCAAGAGGTTTACATCATTTAGTTTATGAAGTTGTTGATAATAGTATTGACGAAGCATTAGCAGGTCATTGTGATAAAGTAGAAGTTACTATTTGTAATGATAATAGTATTATTGTTTCAGATAATGGCCGGGGGATTCCCGTTGGTATGCATGAAACTGGTAAACCTGCCGTTGAAGTTGTACTTACCATTTTGCATGCAGGCGGAAAATTTGGCGGCGGTGGTTATAAAGTATCAGGCGGACTTCATGGCGTTGGTATATCCGTTGTAAATGCTCTTAGTTCCTATTTGGAAGTAGAAGTTAAACAAGATGGTAAAGTACATAGTATCCGCTTTGAGCGGGGTAATACAGCAAGACCTTTAAAGATTATTGGTAATACGGAAGATACAGGTACTAAAGTTACATTTAAACCAGATGAAGAAATATTTGAAGAATTAGTATATAATTTTGATACGTTAAAACAGCGTTTACGAGAATTAGCTTTTCTAAATAAAGGCATTACCATTACTTTAAAAGATGAACGCACAGATACTGAAAAAGTGTTTTTTTATGAAGGCGGTATTCGTTCCTTTGTTGAACATTTAAATAAAAATAAAACAGCGTTACATGAAATACCTATTTATGTTGCTGGAGCAAAAGAAACAACGATGGTAGAAATAGCACTACAATATAACGAAAGTTATGTAGAAAATATTTTTAGCTTTGTAAATAATATTAATACCCAAGAGGGCGGAACTCACTTAAGTGGTTTCAAAATAGCTTTGACACGAACGGTAAATGACTATGCTCGTAAATTTAATATGCTCAAAGAAAATGATGAAAATCTAAGTGGCGAAGACGTTCGAGAAGGTTTAACGGCTGTCATTAGTATTAAGCTTGAGGAGCCACAATTTGAAGGGCAAACGAAAACAAAGCTAGGCAATAGTGAAGTAAGAGGTATTGTTGATAGTATTGTTTCTGATCGTTTAGGTGAATTTTTTGAAGAAAACCCAGCTGTAACAAGAAAAATAATTGAAAAATCCGTAATGTCTGCTCGTGCACGCGATGCAGCTCGTAAGGCTAGAGAGTTAACTAGAAGAAAAAATGCCTTAGAAATTAGTGCTTTACCTGGTAAATTAGCCGATTGTTCTATGAAAGATCCAATGCAAACGGAAATTTATCTGGTTGAGGGTGACTCTGCAGGAGGTTCAGCAAAACAAGGTAGGGATCGCCGATTTCAAGCTATTTTGCCCCTTCGAGGTAAAATTCTCAATGTAGAAAAAGCTCGCCTTGATAAAATCCTTAATAACCAAGAAATACGTGTTATGATAACCGCTTTTGGTAATGGAATTGCAGAGGATTTTGATTTAGAAAAAAGCCGTTATGGTAAAATTATTATTATGACAGATGCTGACGTAGATGGTGCCCATATTCGTACCTTATTATTAACATTCTTTTATCGTTACATGAAGCCGCTTATTGAAGCTGGTCGTATTTATATTGCTCAGCCACCTTTATATTTAGTCAAAAAAGGTCGTGAGAGCTGGTATTTATATAGCGATGATGAAATGGCTAAATTATTAGCGCGTATTGGTAAAGATAATATTAACGTACAGCGTTATAAAGGTCTTGGTGAGATGAATCCTGATCAGCTATGGGAAACTACTATGAATCCAGAAGGACGAACCATTCTGCAAGTAGAGCTCGGTGATGCCATGGCTGCAGATGATATGTTTACTGTTCTTATGGGAGATAAGGTAGAACCTAGACGTAAATTTATTGAAGATCATGCTCATGATGTAAAGAATTTGGATATTTAAATAAATGTGAGTTGTGAGTTAAGGCATAAAGTGAAAAAAAATTGCATATAAAATGAAAATTATAATATATATGCAATAATTATGTATAAAAAACCAAAGCAACCTTTTTATTTTAAAAGGTCGGCTTTGGTTTTTTTATATACAATTGCCATAGTCTATCTTTATTACGAACGAGTTAAGGTAGTGAGCCCTTTTGATTATAGTACTTCCGAAATAATATAATATAAATAATGGTATTTCCATAGTAAGGAGTGATATAAAGTGCAAGGGAATTCTAGAAAAATAACCAATACCGGTGGCAAAAAGATTATAGGTAGCTTTGCAAGTCAAAAAATGGGTACTATGATTCGCTGGGAAAGCCAGTTGGAGAGGGATTATATTTACCACATTGAACTTGATCCTAATGTTATAAGTTATGTGTCACAGCCTACAGGTATCACTTATAGAGATTGTAATGGGAAAATACTGAACTACACTCCCGACTTCTGGGTACAGCGCTCAGACTGTGAAGAAATGGTAGAAGTAAAACCAAAGGAAAAGACGATTGAATCGGAATTTTTGGAGAAAATAAAGAGTATACAAAAAGAATTAGCGATAAAGGGGTATAAATATGTAATTAAAACAGAGGAAGATATATTAGGAGAACCAAGACTTTCTAATCTAAAATATCTATATAGGTATGCTCGATTTGAAGCAGACGTTGTTAAACGAGAATTATGCCTCAGATATTTTAAGGAAAATAAGAATGCCATAATAAAGGATATTATAAATGATTTATCGGATAAGGGAATTGGAATTGAGATCATTTTTCAGCTTATAGGCAAAGGTGATCTAGTTGTGGATATGGATAAAAAATTGAATAAGGAATCATGCGTTCAAATGCATCCATAATTTATATGGAGGGATCGCGATGAGTCATAAAAGTACACAACCGTCAGAAAAGAAAGCAGTATTTGATTTTTCACAGATTGAGGAATCACTTCGCGAAGAAACCAAGCGCAGATATGAATATGTAAAGAAAGTTCTTGAAGATGAACATAAGGGCATAAGTGGAGAAAGGTTGAAACCAATTATACAAGAGGTTTCTAAGGAGATTAGCGATAATAGGCCACCCTCTTGTACAAGTCTTTATCGCTGGGTGAAGTCTTTTAAAGAAAAAGAAAGAAATATTATAGCTTTAGTGCCAGATACAGATCAAAGGGGAAATCGAACACAAAGATTAATGTCAGAAGTACAAGTGCTTATGCACGAAGTCGTTTGTGACCACTATATGGTGAGACATCGCCCTACTGTAGTTGATGCATACCAGTTTCTAATAAGCAGCATTGATAACTACAATAACTTAAATACTTCATTTATAAAACTCCCGATACCTAGTATTGATGCACTATATAGACATATAGATTTACTTGACCCATATGATATTTTAGTTGCTCGTTATGGGAAAAGATATGCTGATATGCATATGACTCAATATGTGAGAGGAGTTCGTGCAAATAAAATTTTAGAGAGGGTAGAAATGGATCATTCGCTATTACCGATTATGGTTGTAGATTATGAAACCCACCTTCCCTTAGGTAGACCATATTTAACAGTGGCAATTGATACCTATTCAAGATGTATTTTAGGATTTTATTTAAGTTTTGAGCCTCCTTCTATTTTGTCTGTTAGCCAGTGTTTGAAACACGCTATTATGCCAAAAGATTATATTGAAAATATTCCTAACGTCCATAATAAATGGAATGTATATGGTATTCCTGAAGTTCTTGTAGTGGATAATGGAAAAGAATTTCATAGCTCTGATTTTATAGATGCATGTCTTCAATTATATATTACTGTTCAATATGCACCACCAAAAACTCCATGGTTTAAACCAGCAGTAGAAAGATATTTTGGGACTATCAATAAACAGCTTCTCCAGAATCAGCCAGGGACAACATTCTGTAGTATTTTTGATAAAAAAGATTATGATCCAGTTAGACATGCAGTAATTTCCTATGAAAGTCTTTTAGAAATTATCCACATTTTTATTATAGATATATATCAGCGAGATAAGCATAGAGGAAGTCAAATAGTTCCATTTATTGCATGGGATAAGTCCGCTGAAGAATATCCCCCCACAATTCCAGATAATACAGATGAATTAAATATACTTTTAGGTAGGGTGGAACATCGGACTATTTCGGCAAAAGGAATCGAATTTGAGTGTATTTTATATAATAGTCCGGAACTTATACGATTACGTACTCGTCCACACTCTGGGGAAAGTATGAAAATAAAGTATAATCCGGCAGATTTGAATGTTATTTATGTCTATGATCCAAACCAGAAAGGATTTATTCCTGTACCTTCTATGAATCCGGAATATACAGAAAAACTCTCTCTTTGGCAACATCGAGTATGTAAACGTTTCGCAAGGGAGCAATATGGAAATACAGATATTATTAATCTAGCTCATGCTAGAGTACGGATTGCTAAAATAGTTGAAAGCGACTTTTCCTTATCTAAAGTAAAGACCAGACAGAAAATGGGGCGTTGGATGAGCACGGGCATATTGTCTACAGCAGAAGAAGTAGAAAAAAAAGCAATGAGAGATAGAAGTCAAAATGAAAAGAAACCTGCTCCAAAAGGTAAAAAAGAGTCCAAAGATTCGTCAGTAAAAAAATCTTTCTCTACATCTAAGGTAGCTTATTTCCCAGAAAAAAAATTGGAACCAGCGCTGCCAATATCAGCAGAAGAATTACATAATCAGGGGTGGGGTGTATGCCATATGAACGTAGGAAAGGAGGATTAGTATGGATAGGGAAACGGATGATACGTATCTAAAAAATAAGGAAAGAAAGAAGATGGTAGAAAAGATTCGGATTGAATATCCAAGACAAACCGCAATTGTTGAAGAAATTAAGCAATGCAGGGAAAAATCCAAGTATAGTCGGGAACCACGATGCATGTTTATATATGGCCGTCCAGGAGTTGGGAAAAGTACCATTAAAGATATTTTTATTGAAAAATGCATAGCTGAGATGAGTGACAAAGGTAAATCTAATGAATTACCTATTCTATCAATGAATGCACCAGTGCAGGCTACGACAAAATCATTGGTATCCCATATGCTTCTTGCCTTAGGTGATCCTGCTTATGAAAAGGGTACTAAACAATCAATGAGTGCTAGAGTAGAGACTATGATGAGGAAAAAAGGAATTGAAATTATTATATTAGATGAATTTCAGAGGTTTATTGACTTTCGTTCTAATCGTGTTTTACGAGAAGTTGCTGAAACATTAACTATTTTTATGAATAATACTCGAATACCTATGGTCCTGATTGGTCTTCCTATGGCAAAAGAGGTATTCAATAATGAAGAGTATCTTGCAAGAAGATTTTTACTGCAAAAAGAAATAACACCATTTCAATGGCGAACAGAAGCCGATAAACAAGAATTTATCAATTTTTTAGCTATGATAGAAAATAGTCTTTCTCTTGGTGAGCGATCCCATCTTTATGGTGAAGAAATGGCATTTGATATACATAGAGCAACAGATGGAATTGCTCATTATGTCATGGCTCTTATCAAAGAAAGCTTTGAATTAGCGATAGAAAGTGGCAGCGAAAGAATATCTTCCGCATTCTTAGCGAAAGTATTCGATGAACAGCTTAGGAATGTATTTAAGAGTAGAGCAAACCCATTTATGCTGTCAATAAAAACTGAGAAAGATAAGCAAACGGGAAATATAGAGCAAGCTATGAAAGAGCAAAGGAATGGGAAAAAAGAAAGGAATAATAAGAATATAGGAGAGATATTAAGAGCCTAAAATTTGTACAGGCAGGTGATTTTATGTTAAAGAAATTACTTATAACAGAAACGCCCTATGAAGATGAGTCATTAGATAGTTATATCCTTCGCCTAACAGAGGCAAATTCATATACAACTCCTGATTGGATTCGCAGAATGGTTGGTGCTGCACCTGTGTATAGAATGCAGTTTTCTAATGATGAACAATTAAAAGGACTCTCTGAACTTTCAGGGATTTCTGAAGTAGTACTAAAACAAATGTCATTAAGCTTTAATGATGGAGAAGGCGCTGTTAAGCAAGTAAAATTTATGGGTCAATTAGTACCTATCTATTTGGTCAACCGAGGAACGGCAAGATATTGCCCCAAGTGCCTGCAAGAAAAACCAGTCATGCTTCAAATATGGGATTTACATTGTTATACTGCGTGTACTAAACATGGGAATTATTTATTAGATAAATGTCCTTCATGTGGTAGTAAGATATCATGGTCGCGTACAGGGGTGTGTAGTTGTTCTTGTGGTGCTGATCTTCGTGATGCAGAAACGGAAGCTACTGCTGATATTGTAGTATCTTCTTTAATCAAAGATAAATTGCTACCACAGGGGGAAAGTGGAAATTCTGATAGGATACCATTAACGCTTCCATTATTCTCTATTCTGCGTCTCCTGGCAGCTTTTACTGGTTTATTAAGAGGATATATAGATACAACTGGGAAGGTACTAGCTGGTTATAGAGATATTCACTATATGAACACAGAAATGGCTGAAGCTTATAAGCTTTTCGAAAATTGGCCAATTAACTTTTATAAATGTTTGGATATTCAACTAAATGATCCAATAAAAGGGCAATTATACTTTAAGTCTCTTTGTAGAGTATTGAAAAGAGATTATTCATATGGCTCAGAAAACTTTGTTTATAATAGCTTTATTCAATATGTTGTAGAGCATTGGAAAGGAGGCTATGTATCGAGGATTCGCTCTTTTGATAAGGAAGTGAGGATGAATCGACGGTACTTATCTATGGCAGATGTGCGCAAAATATTAAATGCACGACCAGAAACAGTGGAAAGACTCATAAAAGAAGGAAACCTTGAAGGAAAGATTATTGATGTTGGTTCACGAAAACAGATACTTGTAAATAGAGATAGCGTAGAAATACTGCAGAAGAAAATGAAGAGTGCTATATCCTTGAAAGAAGCATCATATCTTCTAGATATCGGACATGAATCAGTTGTAGAATTGGTTAGAAAAGGTTATTTAACGGCATTGGTGCGACCATCTGATGGGCAGGCCTCCTGGGTAATTAATCTTGATAGTATCAATGCTCTCTTAAATAACATAGAGAATAGCTTATTATATAATAAAGGGAAAACATTGGATTTTTATTATTTATTGCGTCGGTTATCAGCCAGTTCTATGACCATAACGGATGTATTAGAAAGTATTTTAGCAAAAAAATTAAGCCCAGTTGCTTTATGTCCAGCAATAGGGTTTAGTAAATTTTTATTTTTAGAAGATGATATTGATAATATCTTAGATACTAGGAGGAATGAAAAAAGAGAAAATATGTTGACGGTGTTAGATATAGCAGATAGTCTTCATGTTAAGCAAGAGGTAGTGGCCTTCTGGATTGATAGAGGTATTATATTAGCGGATAATGTGATAGATGGAGATAAAAGAAAGAGACTAGTATTACCCACTGAATTAGAGAAGTTTAATAATCAGTATGTAACAGGTTCTCAATTGGCAAAAGTATATTATATATCACCAAAAAAACTTATATTAAACTTAAAAGAACAAGGAATTATACCGATTTCTGGGCCAACCATTGATGGTGGTAGGCAGTATTTATTTTATCGGAAACATATTTCGGAATCATTATTTAGTTAAATAAAAAAGACGAGGATAAAATTATATGCATGTGTATTGGGAGTACATAACCTTATTAGATTAATAATTTTTTGATACCAAAGTAATTCTTAATTAAGGTTACTTCAGGGTAGTAATAAAGCCATTATCCTTGAGTATAGGGAAATGGTTTTATTTTTGTTAATGATGATAATTATGAAACTAGTGGCTTGACCAGCGATAGAGTGGCTCAATGTAGAGCAAATTGGTAGCTCATCCACGCCCTAAAATAGATGAGATTATTGGCAGAGATTAAAAGCCACATGGGGCGAGGGAAATTTAAAATTATTCTTAATAGGGATTAATAAATAGTTGCAGGTAAATGTCCTCTTTTGTAGAATATGGTAATAATGCAGATTTTAAGAAAATACGTAAGGGAAAATGATTGATGTTTTGTCATCTTCGTTTTGAAAGTAATATACATATATTTGACAAGTTGCTTAGTTAAGATATCTTTTTCTTAATAATCCTTAAATAATTAGAAGAAAGTTTGAACAAATGGCATTAAAAAATAGGGCTATGTTCAAACTTTCTTTTTTTAATAGAGACAATAGAAAGGGGTGCCACTTTGAACAATATGCAAATTACTAAAGAACATCAAAAAGATTTGTCTTCATTTCCGCAATTAAGTCGTGTAGTTATTCAGGGGAAAATTATATCAATTGTTCTTAAAGAAATTTTTGTAACAGAGAGTGAAAATTCTATGTTATTGCGTATCCGCATTGAATGTAGTAGTCCATTTAGAAAGGTACGTGACAAGAAACAAAAAGATTTATTTGTTGATAAAGTTTGTCTACTTGAAGCTTTTGCAACTGGTGATATAGCAGATTCTTTACGCGTATATTCTGAGTCGGATTATAAGGGAAAAACAATTAATATTAGTGGTTCTTTAAGACAAATCCATTTACCACGTCGAATTGTTAATCGAGATGCCCGCAAACGACTTGCTACTTTGATAGGAGAAGATTATAAATCTGAAAAAATTGAAAACATATTATCTCTCCTAAAAATCCGGAAAGAAAGCCGGAATTCTTTAGATATGTATAATGCAATTACTAATAAATTACCTTTTAGTCTGAAGAAAAATATTTACGGAAATGACTTTCCAGTAATTGAGGATTGTGTTATTAATATTGCCAAAAGTATGATTACAAATGATGAGACAATGGTCAATTCCGTAACTTTGCAAGGTATTATTGCACATCCACCAGATAAAAAAACATTGCAAGGTATACCCTTTAAAGTTGCGATTAATAATGACTACACTGGTCGAGCAGATATTGTTCGTTGTATATGGAATCCAAAGGACCTTGAAGATACTAAAAAAATATTAGTAAAAGGAATGCCAGTAATGATTCACGGATCTTTAGAACATATTTCTTATGATAATAACCGTTCAATTTCGAATGATGAAATTGAAAATATTGCAAAGCTGTTGGGCTTAAATATTCATGATCCTATTATTCAATCTCCAGACGGTGTGTTGTCCATTCTTGGATTAAAAAAAGATGTAAAAAAGAAAGTATACCGTATTTATAGAGAGGTTTATGTTGATAAAATAACTAATAATATACAAGAATTTTCTTTAGAATAAGGGAAGTCAAATATTTCGCTATGGCAGAGATGCTATCATTTTCAGCCGACCTGTATTGAGAGAACACTGATAAAATTATAGGCAATACAAGACGTAGCTGCCAAAGTGATTACTAAACTTGATTGTATCATCAGCTCTAAACGAGCCTATTATTTAGTAAGGGAGCCCTTTTGCTTTTACATTTTTGTTATGATATATTTTAAATATAACTAATAGACATCATTAAATTGATGTTCAGGAGGTATGAATTTCCAATAAAAATAGCAGCTTCTTTATGAGGTTGCTATTTTTATTGATTTTTTTTACATTTTAATACTTAAATATCCATATGTAAGCGATGCGAGACTTATTATAATCTATAGCATAAAGGATGTAGGAATTTTTTTGGTGCCTCTAATACCTACATAGAACACCAGGATTGATGGTAAATTTTTTTTACGAGAACTTTCTGAAAGTCTATCTTAACCATAATTTTTTATCATAATTTGGGAGAATAGTGAAAAAATAGAGGTCTTTTGATGAAAAATAGAGAAGAATATAATTGATTGTAAAAATACGGAATATGAATGAACCTATTTAGATAAATGAAATCTAGATAATTCATAAAAAAATCATTATTGTTTATTTGCTAGAAATTAAGAATGTTCCCTCTGTAAAGCGCCATTCACTCTCTTATGGTACTTGGGGAAAATTAACACGATATACCTATCGTCCTCTTAATTTTGAAGTTTAATTGTAAGGGAATGAGAAAAGTTGATTAATCTTTGTTGGAATTATGCTAAAAAGTTTATAAAGATAAAAATAGATCAGTTTAAGATTTATTATAGTCGACTTAATTTATATATGAAATCATATATAAATGAGATTGAAGTATCTGGATTTCCTTATGAGGATTTAGCACCTAAGGATGATGCTGATAATTCAAATTATTATTCTGAGGCACTAGATTGGGCTCTTAAAAATGATAAAGTCTATAATATTGCACTAACAGGTCCATATGGTTCTGGTAAAAGTAGTGTTTTAGGAACATATAAAAAGAATAGACCACACTACCATTATTTAAATATATCATTGGCTTCATTTTATGAAAAAAAAGAAATGGTTCAATCAGATAGCCCTCAAAATAATGATTCTAAAGTTGAAAAAATTAATAACTTCGAAGATATTGAAATAGAGAAAAGTATTTTACAACAATTGTTTTATAAAGTTCATCCGTCTCAAATACCTTATACACGATTTCGGAAGATTATTAATTGGTCAGTATGGAGTATTTTTAAAAAAGTAATTATTGTTTTAATTACAATACTTTTAGGAATTATATTGTTCTATCCTTCAGCTATTAGTACAATACAAAATAATGTAGACGAGGTTAGACATTTTTTTATGCCTGAATGGGCATATGGAATTTTTATTATTCTTGCGGTGAGTGAGATAACTTACATTATAAAATACTGTAATGAGAGATTGAGAGTAAGCAAGGTATCATTTGAAGAAGCAACAGTAGAATTAGATAAAACAAGTGATGAATCTATCTTTAATAAATATCTAGATGAAATTTTATATTTTTTTGAAGTAACCAAATACAATGTTGTATATATTGAGGACTTAGACCGCTTCAATAACACAAGAATTTTCACCAAATTGAGAGAGCTTAACGCTCTGATAAATAATAGTGAACAGGTTAATCGTAGAGTAGTATTTCTCTATGCTATAAAAGATGATATGTTTAAAAACAAAGATAGAACTAAATTTTTTGATTTTATTATTCCAATTATTCCAGTTATTAATGCTACTAATTCTGGCGATAAGTTGTTGGAAAAAATCAGATCAACCAATTTAGGTGACAACATTTCGAATGATTACATTAAAGGTGTTTCTATATATATTGATGATATGCGTATTTTAAATAATATTTATAATGAATTTGTATTATATAAAAGCATTCTTACAAATGTAACATTGAAAGCACAGCAGATTTTATCATTGATAATTTATAAAAACTTATATCCAAATGATTTTGCAAATCTTCAATATAATAAAGGGATAGTATATCAAGCATTTGAAAATAAAAAGAATTTTATTAAACAGAAAACGACGGAAGCCCATGAGACAAGAATCCAATTAGAAGAAAAATTAAAACATGTAAATCAAGAGGTATTAATGACAACTCAAGAGCTTAAGGCTGCCTTGTTGTATAATTTATTCGGTATGGTGGTAAAGAATGGGGCAATTCAATTAGATTATTATACTAATTATAGTATTGACCAAATTATGGATGATGACTTTGATTTATCGCTATTAGATAAACCAGGGTCAAACACCCTTTATTTTAATATTAATGGTGGCAGAGTGGAAAGTTCATCAATGGCAGTTGCTAATGAAAAATCTGGATCTGAGCTTACTTATATTCAACGTTCTAAAAATATCAAAATGAAAAATGAAGAAATTCAGGAGGAAATTAAAGAGCAAATTCAATATATGGAAAATAAGGAGCGAAATTTATGTGCTTATAGTTTTAAGTCATTAATAGACACATTTGGGGTTGAAAACGTCTTGGATGATGTAGTGCGTAAAGAAAAATCTATTGTTTATTTGCTTAGGAATGGGTACATTGATGAAACATATCCTAATTACTTAACATATTTTTATCCAAATAGTATTTCAGTATTAGACATGAATTTTATTCTTGGGGTTAGAAATCATGAATCATATAGCTTTGAATATTCGTTATCCAATACTAAAGAAGTAATATTAAGCCTAAATGAATATGAATTTAAACAAATTGAAGTACTTAACTTCGCTCTAGTTGAGTTTTTTTTGGAACGAAGAGATATAAATAATAAAAAATTTTGTATGATAATTGAACAATTGTCAAATGAATCTCCTATATCTATTACATTTATAGATAATTTCTTAGATAAAACTAACTATGTACCACTGTTTTTAGATAGTCTTTGTAAAAAATGGAATAATATATGGAGATATATAGATCAAACTTCAGGATATTCTACTTTAAAGAAAGACTCTTATTTACAGAAAATTATTGCATATGTTGACTTAGAAAGTATCGAAGTCATAAATTGTAATGGAGCGCTTAAGCTGTGAATGATACTATAAAAGTGTACCACTTTAAGCCATATTGATATTGAATTAGTTTACCACCTATCATAAAAATCCTGTAAAATATTATCAAA
>Ga0209340_1001325_pt1 | contig 18400 bp, 17 predicted proteins | sample EPASupsiteSAE323_FD_187266 | JGI IMG/M metagenome (GOLD analysis project Ga0209340, IMG submission 187266) | Bioremediated contaminated groundwater from EPA Superfund site, New Mexico - Sample SAE3-23 (SPAdes) (version 2) | ecosystem: Environmental > Aquatic > Deep subsurface > Groundwater >... | reverse complement strand
AGCAGTTCCAGCAAGTGCTGACCCGCCGGTAATTTGATCTGAATTAGATTCTCATAATTGTCACTGGCCAGCGGTTTGCCGTCCAGTTTAACGACCATGCCTGGAATTCCGGCAACCGGCGCCACCAATTCCCGAGCCCGGTCCAGATGATAGGAGATCCGGTATCCATTGCGGTTTACCTGATACTCATCCACCGGTACCAGGGTATCGCCATAATAGGTGGTCTTGAGACCTAGTATGCGGGTAGCCAGTTCCTGACTGCCGCTAGTGCCGGTGCAAAAGGAATGGTAGAGAATATTGTAGCCTATAAACCATATCTTCTGGCCATTGACCAACTTATACCCCAGTACCGGAGCCTGATTGCCATAATAGGAAAAGGACATGTCAATATGATCCAGCCCCATTGGAACATAGGCCTTCCATTCCGCTGACTTCTGCATCACCGGATAGAGAACATAGCGGCTGTCCTTACCGATAACATCTACCTCTTTATGGGTAGTAACCGCTTCACCGTATACACCGAGAAACTCCGGCTGTTTGGCCAGTACATTCTCTGGCATGCCGGCAAGTTCTACAAACACCTTGCCACCAGATGATGCATAGTCTGTAATCAAATCCTCGGCTTTTTTCTTGGACTTCCAGGTAGCACCGGTTAATACTATCTGGGAATACTCTTTCAACTTCTCCGGAGAATATGAGTCTATATAGGGGGAAACCCCCATTTCTACCGCAGGAAATTGTACGCCAACCGTTCCGGCATACTTGCCAATCACCAGACAATGGGGATTCTTCTCCACCAGATAAGGTTTACCAATATTCCTCCATACGCTGATACCAGCAAATTTATTCTGACGTATGTAACCTGCGTCCTGGGCCGCTTTACCAAAGGAAACAATATCAGTTATTACATCATCCTTGACCACCAAATCGGTAGCACCCAAATCCACACAGGAACAGAAGAGGAAGGGATAATACTGTTTCTCCAGGCCGGTATTGAGCAACATAATATTGCGGGAGGTGACCGCCCCCTGCCAGGCCCAGCCAAATACTTGCTCCAGGCTGTAGAGCTCAGAGAAGGCGTAGGAAGGTGCCGATCCCAACTGACTGAGATCGATGGTAGCTACACGCCAGCCGGGATTGCGTTTAATATAATCGGCACTTTGGATGATATCGAAGGGCTTGGTACCAGTGTGAGCCAGCAGGCGAAAAGATACTATATTGTCCAGTGCCAGGGAAACAAAAAGCGCCACAATTAACAGCCCGCTGAGATAAGGCGACTTCAGCCAACCTCGCGGTTGATCCGAAGGATTAATGGTGAAACAAGCGGCAATGATAGCCAGAGCGCCAACGCTGCTGAACCGCAATGGCCACATCAGATGACTCAGCGGCATAGTTATATATAACGCTCTTACTATCGGGAAGGTTATCACAACCAGGATCAGACCTACCAGGGCCGCACTTCGAGCCCAGGGCGGCCGGGATTTCCAGGACGCCAGCGTTATGACCAAGGCAGCGATCAGAGCTACACCCCAATAAAAGGTCTCGATATTAGTAAAGCGATACCACGGATTCAGCGAAATCGCTGCCGGGATAAACTGCACAATTTCTTTGACCGCCTGAGCATCAATTCCTGTTATACCACCGCCGGTTAAACTAGGCAGAAGCCACCATCCGGAGCTCACCAGTCCCACTACTAGTGTTATAATACTGCCAATAAAATCACGCGCATTGGTTCCCTGCATGATCCACAGGAAGAGAGCGAACAGGGCCAGGCCAACACAGTAAACAGCGGCGATCATAGCATGGCACAATAAACATAGTTGAAGCACAATTACTGTGGCAATGACGGTGAAATAGGATCGGCGCTGATCCGAAAGGCGCAAGAACAAGGCAAATAGCAAAGGCAATAAAGCAGTAGCGAGAACGCGTGGTAAATTACCCTCCGAGAAAGCTACTCTAACATTATCCTGCCACAACAACCAGATTAGACCGGCCATCATCGCAGGCCACAACCCCATTCGTCTCGACAGTAATAGCCAACATAAGGCTCCAAACAATGCACATAGGAACAAATACAGGTTACCAGCACTGAATATATCTCCGGTCAGAGCGCGCAAACCAGCCAGGACGTAATAAGGCAATGGTGCCCAATATCGGAAGGGTTGTACGCCATTATACCAGTATTCGGTAAACTGCGGATAGAAATTCCCCTTCTGGATCTCCTGATATAGATTATCGGCTTTAAATAAATGCCCCCAACTATCTGATCCCCATGGATAGCGCTGCTCCACTGCCGGCCATAATATTTGATGATAGGCGCCTACCGCCACCAGACAAATTATCATGATGGCCAATATGTATTGTTTAACAGCATAGGAAGGACGAAGAGGACCAAGTGAGACAATTAGACCCACGCGCTCCTCTTCGTCATCGATAATGCCTTCTTCCGCCGCCCGGGTAGATTCTTCATGTGCTGCCGCCTCTACGATAGCAGCTATAGCCTTAAGTTCTTCCTCCTTGGCATGGGCTGATTCGATCTTCTGGTCAAGCTCCATATTGCGATGTTCAACCTGGATTCCCCGGGCAGGAGTTTCCCAAAGGCTCAGCCTGGCCAATTCCAGACCTAATTCCACCAATACTTCCTCCACTCGATTGAAAAAGTACATGGCGATATTTTCCGTAGTTGGCTGAATGATCTGAAAAGGGTGGACTTGATTCAGTATGGTATTCTCATAGGCGCTGAGAGCTGCATTTACGGCACGGGAAACCTTGGTAAATTCCATGCTTTCGCCTAGTCCCTGGGGAATCTCCACATCCAGTTCCACCTGCCAGGAATGAGCATGTACCGGTCCGGGCTTCGCGCCAAAAGTTACAAAATGCCGGGCATTAACGAATACTACCAGCTTCATATTATAAACTGAATCATCCCGGGGCGGATGGTATTTAGGTGCCGGTTTTCGCTCTTCATTCGAAAGATATACTAAATTGTTAACAACGCCCACCGGCTCAGGAGTGGCCACCCTTTCTGCCTCATTTACTGGTTGGCTTGGCACTACCGGTACTGGCTCTGCTGCCGCCGCAGCTTCTATGACGGCGGCAACTTTAGGTAATTCCTCGCTCGTTTCCGCGGGAGTATCCGGAGATATAATTACATAAGGCGGTTTTTCTGCCCTGGCCTTTTCTGCTTCTCTGCTTCCGTGTGTTTCCACCAGGTTTTTGCAGTACTCCAGCTCTTGATTCAGCCCATTTATTTCCTCTTCCAACACATTTAAGCGCAGCCTATTTCCCGTCAGAAGCCTCTCGGCTTCTTCCTCAATAAGCTGCGCTCTCTCATAAGCGCTCTCCTCAATTTCCCTGGATATTCTCCCGCTTTCCTCTAGCGACCTCTCGATAATCGACTGTTTGATTTCGCTGTCAGCCAAGGCTCGATCCAGCGCCTCAATACTCAAACTCTTCTGTTTCAGCTTGCGGACAATTGAATCTTTCTCGAGCGCCAACCCGGAGAGAACGTCATCGGAATGGCAAGGGGGAACACCATCTTTGTTGTGATCAATAATGGCAATCTTCCCCTCTAGGAAAGTTTATCCGCTTTCCTCACAGAATCACCAGACTTGTCGTTGGTAATCAAAGTCGGCATAAACATTGCTTCATCCGGAGATTCTCTTATATTCTCCACTGAAACCCGATAGTTATCTAAAATATTGCGAAACTCATCCTTAAAACGAATGACCTTGGCCCGCAAGACCTCTAATTCCTGCTGTTTCTTTTTAAGCTCCTCTTCCGAGGCATCCATCATCAAGCGCGCCCGCTCCCGGGCCTGTTCTTCAACCTTCTGTGCATTGGCCTGGGCTGTCATCATGACTTCGCTGATATATCTTTCCTTTTCCGTGTAGGTCTCCAGCTTATATTTAAGTTCGTTTTCCTTTTCTTCGGCCCTTTTCAACTCGTTGCGCAGGCCTTCCAATTCACTGCTAAGCGCAGCAATCTTGCTCCCAAACTCCCCATCCAAGCGCTTCAGTTCATTGATTACTTCATCTTTCCGGTAACCGAATAATGATTTGCGGAAATCCATACAACCCAGCCCCCCAGTTAAAAATCCGCCTTGCGATTTTAAACTATATTAATAAGTTTTAATGAATAGTATTACCTGTACTACAGATTAATGAGATGCAACCAAATTATATATTAGACAAATAAACAAAAGAAAACAATATAAGATATTTCAGGCAATTTAGGACCGTATTGTTGACAATTCCGTTTTATAAGACACAACGGCAATTTATGCGTAATTACCTATCATCATTATATTACACCTACGTAAATATTTACAATAAAAATATCGTTTTACGGGTCCAATGACTACCCAATAAAACGAATAGTTGCTTTTTTCCATTCAATTCGGGCACAATTTTACTTACCACATTTTTCCTCACCCAATTTATTTATATCCTTCCGGATGATTCTGATGCCATTTCCATGCCGAAGCGATAATGCTCCCCAAATCCTTATATCTAATTTCCCAGCCCAGTTCTTTTCCGGCCTGGCCAGCATCAGCCACTAGTATCGCCGGATCCCCCGCTCTTCTGGCTCCGTAATGAACCGGTATCTCGATTCCGGTTATCTGGCGGGTAGTCAGGATGATGTCATTAACCGAATAACCATTGCCATTACCAAGGTTGTAGGTACTGGATGCCCCCCCGTTCTCTAATGCGTTTAAGGACGCAATATGCGCAGAGGCCAGGTCGGCAATGTGTATATAATCTCTGATGCAGGTACCATCCACGGTGGGATAGTCATCCCCATATACAGTCAGCCCATCACGTTTCCCCAGTACGGTCTGCAAAACCAGCGGAATCAGATGGGTTTCCGGCTCGTGATGCTCGCCCAGCATGCCGCTATCATCTGCACCGGCCGCGTTAAAATAACGCAGGGCAATATGCTTTATCCCATAGATACGGTCATACCAACCGAGTATATCCTCTACCATCAGCTTGGAGGCTCCGTATACATTGGTAGGTTTAGTCGGATGCTTTTCGCTGATGGGTATTTCCAAAGGTTCTCCATAGACCGCCGCAGTTGATGAGAAAACTATATTCTTTACCCCCGCATTCATCATGGAGTCAAGCAGACTTATGGTTCCCGCCAGATTGTTATCAAGGTATTTACCCGGATTTAACATCGATTCCGCCACCTGGCTGTAAGCTGCCAAGTGGATGACTGCCGTTATCTTTTCCTTGGTCATTATCCCGGTTAGCAGTTTGCGGTTTCTGGTGTCTCCGTAATAAGTTTGCAGCTTGGCACTAGTAACCTGTTGTGAAATTATCTTTTTGATACTGTGCAGGGCTTCGGCGTGACCGGTAGAGAAGTTGTCGAATACTACGACATCTCTTCCGCTGCTTAACAAATCCTTTACTACCTGAGAGCCTATATACCCAGCCCCTCCGGTAACCAATATACTCATGAACATCTTCCTTAAGATATTGTATTTCAGTACCATTAAACGCGCGGCGGTAGGACTAAGCCGCAACCCTCAGCGCCGGGATTTCAATTCAAAAAAGATATCCGCCAGGTCTACGCCCTGTTCGACCAGTAGCACCATCAGGTGATAGAGCAGGTCCGAACTCTCATATACTACCTCGCCCTTATCCCGGTTCTTGGCGGCGATGATGACCTCCGAGGCTTCTTCGCCCACCTTTTTCAGTATTTTGTCCAATCCCTTTTCGAAGAGATAGGTGGTATAGGAGCCTTCCGGGCGCTTGATCTGTCGATCCTTGATCACCTCATAAAGCTCATAGAGGATGCCGGGACCGGCAATGCTCTCGTATACCTTATCCATTTCCATTGCCGCCGGGGCCACCTCTTCGCCCTTCTCATTACGGTAAAAACACGAATAATGCCCGGTATGGCAAGCGGGTCCGGTTTGTTCGACCAGTAGCAGCAAGCAATCCTGGTCACAGTCATACCTGACCTCCCGAACCGTCTGAATATGACCGGAAGTCTCTCCCTTTACCCATAGCTCCTGCCGGCTGCGCGAATAGAAGCAGGTACGACGGGTATCAATCGTTTTCTGCAGAGATTCCCGGTTCATATAAGCCATCATAAGCACCTGGCCGCTGTTGCAATCCTGGATAATGGCAGGAATTAAGCCGTTTTGATCGAACTTCAATCCTTCTATCATATTCTCACCGCCACTCCTTTATTATTTAAATACTCTTTGGCCTGAGCCACACTATACTCCCGATAATGAAAAATCGAGGCACATAAGACAGCATCGGCTTTACCTGTTGTAACCCCTTCATAGAGATGCTCCAGATTGCCGGCGCCGCCGGAGGCAATAACCGGTATGCGTAAGGCCTGACTAATCGCGGCAGTCAAGGGCAAATCATAGCCATCCTTGGTGCCGTCCTTATCCATACTGGTCAACAATATTTCGCCGGCTCCCAGCTCCTGTACCTTCAAGGCCCATTCCACCGCATCTATCCCGGTGGGCACCCGCCCGCCGTCGATAAACACCTCCCAGGAATCTGGTCCGCTCCGCCGGGCGTCTATCGCTACCACGATGCACTGGCTGCCGAATTTTAAAGCGCCTTCTGTAACAATAGCCGGATTGCGAATTGCCGCCGAATTTATGGATACCTTATCCGCCCCGGCTACCAGGATATCCCTGATATCATCAATGGTCCTTATGCCTCCGCCCACCGCAAAGGGTATAAACACCTGGCGGGCCGTGGCGCGAACCACCTCGACCATAGTCTTGCGCGCTTCATAGGAAGCAGTAATATCCAGGAAAACCAGCTCATCAGCGCCTTCTTGATCGTAAAAAGCCGCAAGTTCCACCGGATCGCCGGCATCACGCAGGTTAACAAAATTTATACCCTTAACCACCCGCCCCGCATGCACATCGAGACAGGGTATAATCCGCTTGGCTAACAATCTAACAACTCCTTTCGGTAAGGACCGCTCAAACTCCCCCTGCCGTCTCTAAGGCTTCGGGGAGGGTTATTTTTCCGTCGTATAGGGCTTTGCCCATGATGGCACCGGCTACTCCGCAGGCCTCCAGCTTCTTTAAGGCCTGGATGTTTTCCCGGCTGGAGACACCGCCGGAGGCTATGATTTGCAGTCCGCTCTGCCGGGCCATATCCTCTATAGCCTTGATATTGGGACCCTGCAAGAGTCCATCCCTCGATATATCGGTATATACCGCCGTGGTTACGCCTAGATCTTTCATGGTGTGGGCAAATTCCAGAGCGGTCAGATTAGAGGTGGAGACCCACCCTTCCACGGCCACCATGCCATCGCGGGCATCCAGCCCCAGGATTATCTTGGCCGGGCCGAACTCTTCCAGAAGAGCCTTGACAAAATCGGGACTGCTCACCGCCTTGGTGCCGATGATGACCCGCCGGGCACCGGCTCGGAGAACCTCTTCTACATCTTCCCGCCGGCGCAAGCCACCGCCTACCTGAAAAGGAATATCGATGGCTGATGCGATGGCCCGAATCGCCGGGGTATTAACCGGGTGACCGGCAAAGGCGCCGTCCAGGTCTACTACATGAAGCCAGGAAGCCCCCTGCTGCTGCCAGACCCCGGCCATTGCTCCGGGATTATCGGAATAAACGGTCTTATCCTCGGCTCTGCCTTGTACCAGGCGCACACACTGCCCGTCCTTAAGATCGATAGCCGGATAAATAATCATTTTATATCTCTCCAAAATTCTTCAATACTTGCAGGCCAATAGTACCTGATTTTTCCGGATGAAATTGGGTGGCGAACAGCCGGCCCCGTTCAATGGCACAGGTAAAATCCGCTCCATAATTGCAGCGAGCCGCAATAAATGTTTCATCTTCCGGCGCCACATAATATGAATGAACGAAATAGAAATAGGCTTCCGGCGCGACACCGGCAAAAAGCCGGCTGCCCACTCCGGGAGTAATGCTGTTCCACCCCATATGCGGCACCTTATAACCCGCGGGCAACTGAAATTTAACGACTCGTCCCGGTACAATGTCCAGCCCTTGATGGAGGCCGTTTTCCTCGCTCTCGCTCATCATAAGCTGCATGCCTAAGCAAATGCCTAGCAAGGGCTTGTCCTGCCGCAGCACCTCATTGATAGCTTTATCCAATCCCCGCTGACGCAGATTCCGAATGGCATCTTCAAAAGCTCCGACTCCGGGCAGGATCACCCGTTCGGCCCCCAAAATCTTTTCCGGGTCATCACTAATAACCGTTTCATAACCAAGTTTATTCAGGGCATTACTCACACTGGCCAAATTGCCCATCCCATAATCAATAATCGCTATCATAACTAGTTCCCCTACAAGTTCCCCTTGGAAGACCAGATGCCTTCCACTCGGGGTTCGTATTCCACCGCAATCTTCAGGGCGCGGGCAAAGGCCTTGAATATGGCTTCAATACCGTGATGGCTATTGTCACCGCGAATCAAATCAATGTGGATATTCATGCCGGCATAGTTGGCTACTGCCTGGAAGAACTCCTTGATGTTTTCCGTGGCCAGATTGCCGATCATTTCCCGCCCAATCTCCGCATTGTAAACCAGGAAGGGACGCCCGGACAAATCGACTACCACGCGGGCCAGCGCCTCATCCATAGGTATGGTAGCCTCGCCATAACGTTTAATTCCCTTCTTATCGCCCAAGGCCAGCTTCAAGGCTTCGCCCAAACTAATTCCTATATCCTCAGTGCTGTGATGGTCGTCGACCTTCAGATCCCCGCGGGCTACCACCTTAAGATTGCAGAGACTGTGGACAGCAAACAGGGTCAGCATGTGACTGAGAAACGGTATCTCGGTATCAATCTGATAAACCCCATTACCATCCAGCTCTATTTGCAGCAAGACCTCGGTTTCCCCGGTCTTCCTGGCGATCTCCCCTACCCGATTTTCCATCATACCACTCAGCTCCCCTCTTTTACTTTCTCTACCCCTTGCGTAAACGGACAGAATTGGCGTGGGCCGTAAGCCCCTCTACGGTGGCCAATTTTATGATATCGTCGGCATCTTCCGCAATACCGCGCGGTGAATAGTAGAGCAGGCTGGAAGCCTTGGTAAAGGTATCGACGGTTACCGGTGAATAAAAACGCGCGGTCCCGCCGGTAGGCAGTATGTGATTGGGTCCCGCATAGTAATCCCCCACCGGTTCCGGGGTATATTTACCCATAAAAATAGCTCCCGCGTTGCGAATCCGGCTCAGCAGATCAAAGGGGTGTTCCACCATGAGCTCCAGGTGTTCGGGAGCTACCTGATTGGCTACCTCGCAAGCCTCGAGCATGTCATCCACCAGGATCAAAGCGCCGTAATCCTGCAGTGACTTCTCAATAATAGCGCGGCGGGACAATGTGGCTATTTGTTTTTCCAGTTCCGCCTCCACCTGATCCAGGATCTTCTCATCATTGCAAACCAAGATGCTGCGGGCCAGCACATCATGTTCGGCCTGGGACATCATATCGGCCGCCAGATAAGCCGGATCGGCCTTGCTGTCGGCTACAATCAAAATCTCACTGGGGCCGGCCAGCATATCGATGTTGACCTCTCCATAAACCATTTTCTTGGCCAGGGTAACGTATATGTTGCCGGGACCGCTGATAAGATCCACCTTTTTGATGCTCTGAGTTCCGTAAGCCAAGCCGAATACTGCCTGGGCTCCGCCCATCTTATAGATCTCGCTGATCTCCAGCTCGGCGGCCGCCACCAGGGTATAGGGGTTCAAGCGACCATCCTTGTCGGGCGGGGTAACCATGACTATTTGCTCTACTCCCGCCACCTGCGCCGGAATGGCGTTCATCAATACCGAAGAAGGATAGGCGGCAGTTCCCCCCGGAACATAGATGCCTACCCGTTCCAGGGGCCGGAAGACTTGTCCCAGAATATTACCACGTTCGTCAGGCTCCATCCAGGAATTGCGCAACTGCCTGGAATGAAATATGGCTATGTTTTCAATGGCCGCCTGGATGGCGAAGATGTAGTCATCGTCCACCGCCTCGTAAGCCGCCTCGATCTCGGCCTCACTAACCCGGAAATTATCTGCATTAATGAGTGCCCCGTCAAAACGCTGGGTAAACTCGAAAATAGCCTCGTCTCCCCGACCTTTTATCTGGGCACCGATCTCCTGTACTCTTTTCTCATATTCCTGAATATCCTTGATGGCACTGGTCAAAAACTCCTGACCGTCTGGACTGGATGCGGCAAACCTCATAATTTTCATTGGCCAACTCCACCCTTCACAATTTCCTGTACCCTCTCAATCAGCGGTTGGATCTTCTCATGCTTGGTCCGGTAGCTGACCCGGTTGCTGACCAGCCGGGTGGTAGAGTCCATGATCTTGACCAGTTCCACCAGGTTGTTCTCCCGCAGGGTGGCTCCGGTAGATACCAGGTCGACAATCACATCAGCTATACCGGTTAACGGTGCCAGCTCCACATTGCCGTGCAGCTTGATAACCTCTACCTGCAGGCCCTGACTGCGAAAGAATCTCTCCGCCATCACCGGGAACTTGGTGGCCACCCGTTTATAGTTGAGTTCCTTAAGCCGAGCTCCCTGCATGGCGGCAGGGCCGGCCACCACAAAGCGGCAATAGCCATATTTCAGGTCAACCATCTCAAAGACATCCTTGCCTTGTTCCACTATAACGTCCTTGCCGACCACGCCCACATCGGCCGCTCCCTGTTCCACATAGACCGGTACATCAGTCGGGCGGCACATAATATATTTAATGGCTTCCTGCTCAAAGGTAAATACCATGTTGCGACTCTCCGGCTCCACTCCTTCGGTAGGAAGCCCCACCTGCCGGAACAGCGCCAGGGTAGGCTTCAAAAGCGTCCCCTTGGACAGGGCAATTGTCAAATACTCAGCCATACCTTCTCCTCCAATTGTTAATCCACAAAGATCAGGTCGCGGCCCGGGTTGGCGGCGATCTTTTGTTCCAACTCGGCTTTGCTGAGACCCTCTACGTCGGTTTCCACTATAAAACCATGGCCTCGCAGTTCGTTGGCCTTGGCAATCACCGCTGAATAATTCCGGCCTCCTACCAGGAGACGCTCCGGCTCAGCTTCCCTCTGCTTAAGTACCAGAGCCAGGCGATCCAGCCCCATGGCAAAACCGGTAGCCGGCAGGGGAAAACCGAACTTGCCCATCAGGTTGTCGTAGCGGCCGCCGCCCAAGAGGCCATAGCCCAAATCCGGCGAATAGCCCTCAAAGACCATCCCGGTATAGTAATCCAAACCGCGCAAGACTCCCATATCCACTACCACATGGTCGCTCAGTCCGGATATTTTAAGCAAATCATAGACCTTTATCAGATCTTGCGCCGCCTGAGCGGCGGTCGCATTCCTCTCCAACTGCGGCAAGCGCTGTAGTACTTCCAATCCGCCGTGTAATACCGGCAGGGAAGCCAAGGCTTCCTTCAAGGCTTCGTCGATGGACGCCTGCTCCAGCAGGGCCGATAGTTCCACCAGATCCTTTTCCTCAATGAGCCGCCGCATGGTTTCCTTTTCTTCGGGATTCAATCCGGCAGCATCCAGCAGCCCATTCACTATGCCGATATGATTGAGGCTTACCTTGAAATTATCCAGACCAATCGCCTGCAGGGTATTGATGGCGATGCTGATAACCTCGGCATCAGCATAAACCCCAGGGGCTCCCAACAATTCGATGCCGGTCTGCCAAAATTCCCGATACTGGGCCAGATGCGGCTGAACATGGCGAAAGACATTGGTCATATAGAACAAGCGCTGGGGAAAACCGGCATCCTGTAAATGCGTTGCGGCCAAACGGGCGATAGAAACCGTCATCTCCGGCCGCAGCGACAATATTCCGCCTTCCCGGTCCATGAACAGGAAGAGTTCCTCGCGGATGCTGCCTCCGGTGCCGGTTTCCACTACCTCCAGAAATTCAACGGTCGGGGTAATTACCTCTTCATAGCCGTAACTGCGAAAGAGCTTACCCGCCTTGTCCTCCATCTGTCGCTTTACTGCCACCTCATCCGGCAGCAAATCACGGGTTCCCCGCGGTATTTCCCTATTTCTCATGTCCAAACTCCCCATCCATTATGAAAATGTATATTAGAACCCGAATTCAGGTACGAAGACCACTCTAGTTACGTGTTTTCTGTAGCCTGCGGTGACCCCTTTCGGGTTATACCGGATTTTTTATGTTTAGTACCCGCTTATAGCCATCGGCCCCGTAATTCAGGCAGCGTTTGACCCGACTGATGGTGGCGGTACTAGCGCCAGTTTCACTGGCGATCTTATTGTAGGTGGTGTTTTGGGCCAGGAGACTGGCTACGGCCAGACGCTGAGCCATGGCCTGGATCTCGGCCACCGTACAGAGATCATCCAGCAGCCGATAAACATCCTCTTCATTATCCAGGCCAAGCAAAGTCCGGACCAGCAAATCAGTATTTTCGTTGCTCCAGTTCGGTTGAAACCCCAAAACACTCACCTCGCTTCCGAAATCCCCTACAGCAATTTGTTCTCGTTGATGATCAGTTCAAATTGGCAGCCCAGATATTCAGCGGCTCGCCGGGACATCAGCATTTTGGTCAGGAATATCTCGAAATATTCCATCACCGAGCACACCGAGGTGTCAATCTGCAGCTTCATAGTAATAATCTTGTTTTGGGCATCTATTAACAAACCGGAATCGGTGACCGCGTAGTTTACCCGATCGCGTTGGGTAAAAGCGGACATCTCGCGCTTGCGTACCCGGGAGCGATGAACATCGGACTTGTCGGCCAGAATTAGAGAGGCGGCCACACTGTTTACCGCATGGCCCTGGGCCTGTTCTTCGTGATTGCCGATGGCGCCCATTATGACAGCTGTCTCGGCTGGGTCCATCCCCATGTCCAGCAGGACGTGAAAGGCAATCATGGCTCCGGACATACCGTGGCCGTAACGGTTGACCAAATTGCCGATATCGTGCAAAAAACCGGCAATAGCACCTAGTTCCGCTTCCCGGGCCGGATATCCCAGCTTGGTCAGTATCTCAACGCAAAGGTCGGAAACCAGGTCAGCGTGATGCTGATTATGCTCAATCGCCCCTATATTGCCGATATAGTCGTTCCCTATCCGCATATACTCCATAACGGCAGGATTTTGTTTAACATCTTCCAAGGTAATCGACATAGTCCTCTCCCCGTTGCTTTTTATTAACCCGCCTAATCCAACAACTCTTTCGCTTCGCGGCCGTACCGGGTGTCTGCCGGTATGGACTCCAGAATCTTTTTGGCCTGTTCCGGTTTGCCCGCCTTAATCAAGGCTTTGGCTCGGTTGAGAGCCTCGCTGGCCGCTTCTTCCTTCTCGGCGGCAGCAATCTTTTCTTTCATCTTCTCCCCGCGGCCCAAAGCTTCCAACCGGCGATACTCCCCAATCGCCTGGTCATACTTGCCCTCAGCGACTAATGCCGCCCCCTGGCTGATAATCCTCCGGGTCTCTATGCGTTCCGGCAAGTCGGTTAACAGGTATACATAACCGGCGGTAATGCCAACCAGCAACACCAGGGAGATTAGCCACGGCACCGAATAACGCTCCTTCTTCGTCATGAACCCGAAGATGAATATAAACGGTATGCCTACCATGAAGGTAAGCTTGAGAAACTCGCGGGTAGGCATCCAGGCCAACAAGGCTATGACCAATGCCACCAGCCCCACTCTGATATAGGGTCCTTTCCAGGTATCCATTTACCAACCACCCATTATCGATTTAACGTAACGCCCGGCGGGCTATATCCCGGCGGTAATGCATACCGTCGAAATGAATCTTTTCCACTTCTTTATATACCTTGCCAATCGCCTCGGCATTATCCTCACCGCGGCAAACCACAGCCAGTACTCGTCCCCCGTTGGTAACCAGACGGCCCTCTTTTACCGCCGTTCCGGCGTGAAATACCATGGTATCCGGCTTCAATTGGTCCAGACCTTCTATGCTCTTGCCCTTGGCATAATCTCCGGGATAACCCCCGGAAGCCAGAACCACTCCCACACAGGCATTGGCCTCAAGTTCCACCCTGCGGTCACCCAGGCGGCCATCGGCGCAGGCTTCCAGCAGCGGCAGCAGGTCGTCTTTAATCGCTGGCATCAAGACCTGGGTCTCCGGGTCTCCAAAACGGGCATTGAATTCCAGGACCTGGGGCCCTGCCGGAGTCAACATCAGACCGGTATACAAAACCCCCTGGTAAGGGTGTCCCTCTTGCTGCATAGCCGCAATAACCGGCGCTATGATCCTGCTTTCAATAAGCGCCTTGAGTTCAGGTGTATATACGGGCGGATTGACATAGGCTCCCATTCCGCCGGTGTTGGGTCCTTCATCATTATCAAAAACCCGTTTATGGTCCTGCGCCGTGAGCAGGGTGAGAAAATCCTGACCGTCACAAAGGCTAAAAACACTGAGTTCCTCCCCCGTCAGACACTCCTCCACCACCAGGCGATCACCGGCCTGCCCGAAAGCGTGCTGGTTCATCATAGCTTCAATGGCTTCGGCCGCTTCCTCTGCATCTGCCGTCACTACCACTCCTTTGCCGGCGGCTAAGCCGTCGGCCTTGAGTACCACGGGCCTGTCCTGTTCTATATAGCTGCGAGCCGCCCGGTGGGCTGATTCGCTGTTTTCACAAATCTCGAAGCGGGCCGTAGGTATTCCATACTTATGCAACAGCTGCTTGGTAAAGACCTTGCTCCCTTCCAGGCGGGCTGCGGCGGCGCTGGGACCAAATATCTTCAGCCCGGCCGCCTTGAACCTGTCTACAATACCCTCCATCAGTGGCGCTTCCGGTCCCACCACGGTAAGATCAATCCCCTCCCGGCGGGCAAATTCCAGCAGCTTATCGATATTATCAACACTTATGTCAACACACTCGGCCAGTTGGGCCATTCCCGGATTACCCGGCGCGGCGTACAGCTTATCAATCTCCGGACTCTGGGCCAACTTCCAGACCAGGGCATGCTCCCGGCCCCCCGACCCAATAACTAAAACCTTCTTCCCCATAACAACCTCCCGGAATAATGTTCTAATGTTTAAAGTGCCTTTCGCCGGTAAAGACCATGGCCAGGCCGTGTTTGTTGCAGGCTTCTATGCTTTGTTCGTCACGAATTGAGCCGCCGGGTTGGATGATAGCCTTGATACCATAGCCGGCGGCCAGTTCCACGGTATCCCCAAATGGGAAGTAGGCATCGGAAGCCATGACGGCACCCTGACATTTTTCGCCGCCCTGTTCCAGCGCGATGCGGGCCGCACCCACCCGGTTCATCTGACCGGCTCCTACTCCCAGGGTGACACCGTCTTTCACAATGACAATCGCATTGGATTTAACATGCTTTACTATCTTCCAGGCCAGTTCCAGATCGGGCAATAAGCTGGCATCCAGCCCAGTTTCCGTTACTGATTGCAGCTTTTTAAAGTCAACCTGGCTGCTATCCCTTTCCTGGACCACAAAACCGCCCTTGACGCTCCTCACCTGCAGATCAGTGCCTGAAGCAGCTTCCATTTGCAGCAGCCGCAGGTTTTTCTTCGCCTGCAGGATCTCCAAGGCGGATTTGTCAAAACCCGGTGCGATAATGACTTCCATAAAGGGTTCGGCTGCCTGCTTGGCCGTGGCAGCATCCACCACTCTATTAAAAGCAATGATTCCGCCATAGGCCGACAAGGGATCGGCATCGAAAGCCCTGACATAAGCCTCTTCCAGTTTGCCCGCTACCGCTACCCCGCAGGGATTAGTATGCTTGATGATCACGCAGGCCGGCTGTTTGAATTCCTGGACCAATTCCCAGGCCGCCTCACTGTCAATAATATTGTTGTAGGAAAGCTCTTTGCCGTTAAGTTGCTTCGCATCAGGCAGGCCGCCCCGGCTGGTCAGGCTGCGATAAAAGCCAGCGGCCTGGTGAGGATTCTCCCCGTAACGCAAATCATAGACCTTTTCCCCGGCCAGCAGATAACTGCTGTCCAGCTTGGCGCCGGCGATACCCGCCAGGTAGGACGAGATCATGGTGTCATAGGATGCCGTATGGGTAAAGGCCTCCAAGGCCAACCGCATACGCATTTCCTGGCTAACATCCCCGGTTTCCTTCAATTCATTCAGGACGGTCTCGTAATTTTCCGGATTGACCAGGACTATCACATCATGATAGTTCTTGGCGGCAGAACGAACCATGGAGGGTCCGCCGATATCAATATTCTCAATGGCCTCTTCCATGGTCACGTCAGGCTTGCTGACCGTCTCCCGGAAGGGGTACAGATTGACCACTACAATATCTATCGGGGTAATGCCATGATATTTGATCTGAACCATGTGTTCCGGGATGCGGCGGGCCAATATGCCCCCGTGGATAGCCGGATGCAGGGTCTTCACCCGCCCGTCTAGGATTTCCGGGAATCCAGTGATATCCGCCACCATGAAAACCGGTATGCCGGCATCCTTCAAGGTTTTGTAAGTTCCTCCCGTGGAGATGATCTCATAGTCCAGCTTGGTCAGTTCCCGGGCGAATTCTACTATTCCCTCTTTATTGGAAACGCTGATCAAGGCTCTCTTCATGCCATTTCCTCCTTGCCTGCTTCTTTTATAATCACTCTGCGCCCGTCCAGGTATACCCGGCCCTGGGCGAAAAGCTGTAAAGACTTCCAGTATATCTGATGCTCCTGTTCCAGAATCCTGGCGGCCAGACTGTCTTCGTCATCATACTGGTAAACCGGTACCACGGCCTGCTGGATAATCGGGCCGGTGTCCATGCCTTCGTCCACCATATGTACCGTACAACCGGAAAATCTTACCCCATAATCCACCGCCTGCTGCTGGGCATGCAATCCGGTAAAGGAGGGCAATAACGCCGGATGAATGTTCAGTATACGCCACCGGTAGTTCTGCAGCATGACCTGGCCCACTAAACGCATGTAGCCGGCCAGCACCACCAATTCAGCTTCCGCCTGGCGCAATATAGTCACTATTTCCGCTTCGTAGCTCTGGCGATCGGAAAAATTCTTGGGATCGATAAAGTGAGTGGGGATTCCCCGTTGGGATGCTTTGCCCAGCGCGGCGGCGCTGGCCTGGTCGCTGATCAGCACCTCCACACGGGCCTGCAGATCGCCCCGGTCTATAGCTGCGCAGATGGCATCAAAGTTGCTGCCCCGCCCTGAAGCCAGGACCCCCAGGCGCAGCAAACCGGGTTGTGTGATTTGAATCATATGATACTTACCCCTTCACTTCCGGGCGATACCCTACCTAACACTATAGGCTTTTCCCCTTTAGCATGCAAGCACTTTAAAGCATTATCGCTCTGCTCTGGTGAAGTGATAAAGATAAAACCGATGCCCATATTGAAGGTCCGGTACATTTCTTCCCGGACAACCTGACCCAACTGCCCAATCAACTGAAATATGGCCGGGGGCTCCCAGGCCCGGCTATCGATGGCGGCGCCAATTCCGGCCGGCAGTACCCGCGGCAGGTTTTCCGGTATGCCTCCGCCGGTGATGTGTGCCATGGCTCTTATCGGCACTTCTTCCAACAAGGTCAGAGCAGTTTTAACATAAATCCGGGTGGGGGTTATCAGTTCCTCCCCCAGGGTACGTCCAAGTTCGGGTATATATTGGTCCAGCTTCAGGCCGGCCTTTTCCAAGAGTACCTTGCGCACCAGGGAATAGCCATTGGAATGGACCCCGCTCGAGGGAAGTCCAATTATTATATCGCCGGCTTCCACTGCCGAACCGTCGATCAAACGGGAACGTTCCACCGCTCCCACGGTAAATCCGGCCAGATCATACTCGTCTTCTTGGTAGAATCCCGGCATCTCAGCAGTTTCTCCACCAATCAAAGCGCAGCCAGCCTGCTCGCAGCCCTGGCTTACTCCCTTGACCAGGGCCTCTACCACCGGCGGGTGCAATTTGCCCAATGCAATATAATCCAGAAAAAATAAGGGCTCGGCGCCGTGTACCAGGATATCGTTCACACACATGGCTACCAGATCAATCCCTACAGTGTCATGGACCCCCATCATCTGCGCAATCTTCAACTTGGTTCCTACCCCATCAGTACCGGATACTAAAACCGGTTCCTTGTATTTCACGGTATCCAGGGCAAAAAAACCGCCGAAGGAGCCGATACCGGCCATAACTTCCGGGCGGTGGGTTCGCTGTACCCACTTCTTGATCATATCAACCGATTTGGTTGCGGCATCAATATCGACGCCGGCAGCCTTGTAACTTAACCCGTCGCTTGCCATGCTAGACCTCCTGTGATTCTATTCCTACCGGGTATTGCCCGCTGAAACATGCGGCGCAAAAATGAGGTTCATGATTGTTCATGGCCGCCTTTAAGCCTTCCATGGAAAGATAATTCAGGCTGTCCGCCCCGATAAATGACCGGATAGCCTCGACATCCTTGGTGCTGGCTATAAGTTCCTCCCGGCGG
>Ga0209340_1001324_pt1 | contig 18416 bp, 17 predicted proteins | sample EPASupsiteSAE323_FD_187266 | JGI IMG/M metagenome (GOLD analysis project Ga0209340, IMG submission 187266) | Bioremediated contaminated groundwater from EPA Superfund site, New Mexico - Sample SAE3-23 (SPAdes) (version 2) | ecosystem: Environmental > Aquatic > Deep subsurface > Groundwater >... | reverse complement strand
ACGATGGATACATTCGCCTGCGGTCCGTACTCGACCGGCAGCGGGACCCAGAGTTTCAGCGTGCCGGTTGCCGGGAGACGGTCGCGGGGGATCGTAATCTCCTCGACACCTTCCCATGCCACCGGGTCCGAATACGGGCCGGTGCTTTTAGTCCCGCTGTCCAGTGCCAGCGGGGCGAGATCATCATAGAACGGAGTATAGTGGTTTTTCGCATTCACGTTCTGCATGATGGTCAGGTTATGGTACACGATATTGGAGATCGTGTCTTCAAAGTACCACACCTCACCATCGGTTTTGTATGTTACTGCACCGGGATCGTCAAGCAGGGCGGCCCGCTGGGATGCGGACAGGTCCGGGAAAATGCCGGCCAGCATCCCGTCCTGTGTGCTGCGGTTATACGGGAAATGGAAGGTCATCATCTGCATTGTCATGGCCCGGTCCCGGGCGTTCTTTGCCGCCGGGGCATTGCCGGCAGCGGTGTAGTTCTCCTGCGCAAGCCGGAAGAGCTCCGTGGCAGCATGGAGATTGTTGCCCTGGAATTCTTTTTCAGCCTGTATCAGGAGGGAATCTGACGGAGTCTCGGGCACCGGGGCGGTTGTACAACCGGCGGCAAGGACCGCGACGGCGATGAGGATGATGAGGGTGAGGGGCAGGATTCGGTTCATGAGACACCACGGGTGCGATATTTACCGGACGGATGCGATTGCTGATTAAGGTTGGGGAACGGCCGGCAGCGGATTGGAGCCCGCGGACCAAAGGCTGGGATAAAAAACCGGATCCCCGGATTTTATATGAAGTTCATCCCAATCAGGATCAGGTACCTGCCGGGTATCCAGACAGAATGGTGTTTTACTATGACCGAATCACAACAATCCCCGCTCGCACGCCTCGTGCTCTTTGTGGTCTGCTTATCGATTGCCGGAGGTATCCTTGCCGGGGTGCATTATGCGGTCATTGATCGTCCGGCGCAGGAGGCGGCACTGCATCCCCCGGCCAACAGCGAATCATGCACCATCATCTATACGGGAAACTGCGGCTATATCCGTGCCACGATATGCCGCGTTGGCGGGACGGATCTTGGCTGGCTTCAGTCGTGTATGAAAGATTACGGCTGTTGCGTACAGGGCTGATTCGGGAACCGATGGGGGTCTGGGCTTTGTTTTCGTACTATGAAGGGACGGAAGCCGGGACAAGGCCGGATTCGATGGGTTGTGAAGCATGTGAGGGGGGTTTGAGCGTGTAAATTGATGGATGAGGGGATTTTTTGGTATGACATGAGCATGGGATTTTTTTTGTGGAAACCATTGAATTTTTTTACGCGAGTCCTGCTCAAATTTTTTTTAAAGAAAAATCTGGTTGGATATTTTTCATACCGGGCCTCCGGCCGGGATATTTCCAGCAGGGTCATCAATCGGATCGGTGTAGAGTGACGGGACTTAAATGTAGGCAGAGTGCCATAGGCTACCGGGAAATCTCCGACCATTTTGGGAGAGGAGTGAGAGCGGAAAGCAGTGTTCCTCCTATAAGGGAAATGATTATTGTGAGGCACACCAGATAGGAAGATGAGAATGTTAACGATTACCCGTGATGAGATTCTTGATCTGCTCAGATCCCTGCAGGATGATCTTACCGCACGGTATAAAGTCCGCAGGATTGGGGTGTTTGGCTCATTTGCCCGAAAAGAGGCACGGGCTGACAGCGACGTGGATATCCTCGTCGATTTTAAAGAAGGAGCGGATCTCTTTGATCTCATTGAGCTTTCACAATATCTCGAAGAAAAAATCGGGCGACACGTTGATCTTGCTACCCCACGGGCGCTTCGACCCGAGATCCGTGACGGGGTTTACCGGGATGTTGTGTACGCATGAGGGAATATTCCCTGCTCCTGCAGGATATTTTAGATGCAGCAGAAGATATCCGTGATTTTACTCAGGGAATGTCGTGTGAAACGTTCGTTGATGATAACAGGACACTTTCCGCGGTGCTGTACAAGTTTGCCGTAATGGGGGAGGCAACAAAACTGTTGCCGGAACCAATCCGTTTACAGTACCCGGACATTCCCTGGCGGAGCATTGCGGGTCTGCGGGACAAAGTAATCCACGGGTATATTGGTGTGGATTATGAACTCTTATGGGAGACGATTTCAAAGAAAATCCCCCTTGTCATCGAGGGGCTGCATGCGATTCTGGATACAGACTAAAAGATAATTGCATCCTTAAATCCTATTAAAAATTTGAAATTCTTTTTCTGGATTTTTTACCGGGAAATTTCCCGGGACATTCCTGCTGACAACTGATGATGATCTGGTAAAGATTATGAAGAAGAATGCACCACGTACGTCTGTACACGCAGACAATCCGCTGCACTGGTTGATGGAGGTGAATCAACATGGAGAGTAAGACTATCGCCAGGATCCAGAGCGAGGGATACGATGCCCTTGTGAATGCACTTGGACCGGAGGATGCGATTTTAGTTTATACGGAGTTTTGATCCTGGGAGTGGCGATTACACCCAGGAAAGGAAAAAATATCTTAAGAATAAAACCGTAAAACAGGTTGGAAAAGAAATTCCCGGATTGCAGAAATCACTCTGATATTTTTGCCGGGTTGACAGCACGATAACAGGGAAATGAATCCCTGTTGATGCGAAATATTCCGGAGTTTTTTTAAGGACGTGTAATTTTTTTGGTCAGGAAGAAATTTCTAAAAAATGTCCGTATATTTTTACCGGAAAAGTTTTTGAAAAAAAGTTTAGTTTGATTCTTAATATCGGTAAGAAACTGGTGTGCGGAAGAAATGATTGTGAAATCAGGTTCATTGAAATTATGTATCATGAACCCCAATAATCCGGTTCAATGATTTTTCAGACGGCACCCAATATTGCACTCCAGACAAATGCACCCGGTCTTGGATTTGTCATGCTCCTTGTCTCATTACTGGGAAGTGCGGATTTTTATCTTGCGATAATTCCGGTGATACTCTGGTGTTATGACAAGACACTGGGACTGCGTCTCTTACTTCTTTGTTCAATAATAATCGCGATCAACGCGGCTCTTAAACTCCTCTTCCATGCTCCACGCCCTTACTGGATCAGTACTGAGGTAAAGGCATTTGCTTCCGAGACTTCATTTGGCATGCCTTCGGCCGCGGCCCAGGTTTCCCTTGCCTTCCTGGGGTATATCGGTGCATGGTTCAGAAAGACACCGGTATGGATTATCTGTTGTGCCCTGGTTATTCTCGTAGGAATTGCACGAATGTACCTTGGCGTGCATTTTCTTGCAGACATTCTCACGGGCTGGATTTTTGCCATGGTAATTCTTCTCGTTTTCCTGCGTTATGAGAATTCAGCAGCAACATGGTTTTTACAAAAACCGGTGCCGGTCAGGATTCTTCTCGCACTGGGTGCATCGTGTGGATTCATCCTGCTGTCCCAGGTGATTTTATTCAGTTATGGTACATGGCAGGTGCCGGCTGAGTGGTCTGCCCTGGCATTTGCACAGACACAGGAGTTAATCACCCCCACATCGCTGAAAGATACCCTTCTTGCTGCGGGGGTTTTGTTCGGTGCAGCTGCCGGTGCGGGTATCAGTGCAGAGTACATCCCGTATTGTGTTGACGGGACCTGGTCACAGAAAGCAGCTCGTTATTTTGCAGGAATAATTGTCCTTGGGGTACTCTGGGTTGCATTAAGTGCAGCAACAAAATCACCGGGCCTTTTCGGATACGGTATGACCTATTTCCGGGCAGCACTTGCCGGAGTCTGGGTTACTGCCGGAGCGCCGCTGTTATTTTTAAAATTCGGGCTCATGACTTCAGAGGGTAAAACCCAATCTCTGCATTGAAATTTTTTACGCGAGTCCCGCTCAAAATTTTTTTATGAAAAAACCGGTGAGAAATTTCGTTTAAAGTTCGCCGGGGATATTTCAAAACAGATCCCCGGTAATCAGCCGACCTGTTCTTCTGCCCACAACAGAATATCCTGTGCGAGCCGGACTGCCACGGTATATTCCTCTTTGGTTACCGGAGATGAGGTTCCCGGGTACCGCGTATCAGATGCATACGAAGTGAGTGTGACCGCACGCTACAGTGGTTCTGGAATTGCGACGCCCTGCTGTTCGAGTCCCGAGAGAAGGGCGTTGATATCGTGAGTATAAGGATACGGGATTTTCCGGCTTACAAAAACTGCCTTGAGCGCTTTTTCTGCGGCCTGCTGGACCTGGAAGCAGAGATCTTCGTACAGGACGCCGGGTGTTTTTGTGGAGGAGATGGTGAGGGAACTTTTTGCCCGGGCGATCCATTCTGCCGGGTTATCAGGGGATCGTTTATTTCCTTTCATAGACGACCCTGCCTTCCCGTACTGCGGGATAGACGACACTAAAAGGGGAATTTTTACAATCTTCGATCTGTTTTGGCGTGACAATGACAAGATCCATCGACCGGGCGATTCCCCGCATCCGCTGGTAGATTATCCCCGCAACTTTGCGTGCATTGTACCTGCCGGCCTTTATCACGAGAAAGTCAAGGTCACTGTGCGGTCCGGTCGTGCCCCTTGCGGTGGAGCCGAAGAGGAGGACCTGTTCAGGATGTGCAGCATCTACGATCCGGTTGACAATCTCTTCGAGCTCGGTCTGCCGGGAGGATGTTGTCTTTATCATATCCACCTGTTTGTGCTGGGGAGGATTACTCAAACTTATCTTTATTTCTGCAATATTAATGGTCTCTTCGTTCCGGCGTTCCCTGATGATGGCAGGGTCATGGAGATCTTCGCTGAGAGAACTGATGTGCAACGATACCGGTTTCTTCTTCAGATGTATAGGCTTGAAGGGAAGATTTTTCGTTACGTTTTTTTGGCACGGTGCTCTTTTTTTCAGCGGGATTCTGTTTAACGGCTTGATGATATTTCTCTCATCGGGGTATTTTGGTTGCCTTGCCCATGATTAAGTTCTCTTAGGAGTATGGGATATTTGTCGGGAATTATTATAGGGTTTGTGTACAGCCCGGCGGCTGGCCGGGTTTCGCTGGACGGGAGACAATTATTGCATTGTCGATAGACATCCCCCTGGATACCTGCATTCCGCTCAACTCACTTCTCCGTCGGAGGCCCGTATCATGGGCAGGAGCCCCGGCCTCAAAAATGACAGTAATTCATGGAAAATCGACACTATTGTTTTCGGAAAATCGCGCAATGAGCCCTGTTTGGCTGGATTACAGGGTTAACGAGCTCTAAAATATCCGCTAATAGCAGCATTTGGAGGGGCGATCGTTTTCCGGATTAAGAGTGGGAGGTGGAAAATGAAAAGAAGGCCTGTTTTGGGGCTCCAATACGGGAATCTTCCGGCGTGTATCGACGTGAATTTTATGGGTTTTTCCCGGAAACCTTGTACATGCGAGATATCCAGGAGTTTTCTATCTGATATAGAGGGGTCTTCACAGGACCGGGGGGTTGGGCTTTGTTTTGCGATTTTGGGGGGCGGAGGCTGGGACGTGGCCGGATGATGGGGGGTTTCGGATAAAATTTTTATGAGCGTACGGGAAAATTTTTGAAAGTTTGCGGATTATTCCGACACGGGAAATTTTCATCCGGATTTTTTTTCAAAATGTTTTCCCAGTAATTTTTTTGTGTCCAAATTTTTCACACCCAAAATTTTTGAAAAATTAAAATTTGGAATGGACGAGAGTGTTTTTGGTTTTTTAGAATTTTTAAGATAGAAATTTTTGAGAAATAGAGTGTGATAAAGGAGATCCGGGAAATTCCGCGGGGAGGATCTAAAAGATTTTTATTCGTCGATTCAAGGACAGTTTCACACCGCCCACGCCGTACCTTCATAACCGACCCGGTATGATTCCAGTTCATGGATATTGCCTAAAAAACTCCGGGTTGGAGATGAGGTTAATCATGGCAAAGATCAATGTGCTCGACCGGGAAGTGGGAGTAGTTGTTGAGAATGATGAAGATTATATCTGCATCACCGATATCGCACGCTACAAGAATGCCGAGAACACTGACGATCTTATCCGGAGCTGGCTACGGAACCGCAACACGGTCGAGTTTCTCGGCATCTGGGAGCAACTCAACAACCCGGATTTTAATCCCGTCCAATTCGACGGGTTTAGAAAACAGGCCGGCCTCAATAGTTTCACCCTTACTCCAAAACAATGGATTGAGATGACACACGCCCGGGGCATCATTGCAAAACCAGGACGGTACGGCGGTACCTATGCTCACAAGGATATCGCGTTTGAATTCGCTTCATGGATTTCGGTAGAATTCAAACTGTATCTTATCAAGGAATTCCAGCGCCTCAAGGATGAGGAACGCAAACAGCTGGGTTGGGATATCCGGCGTAACCTCGCGAAGATCAATTACCGGATTCACACGGACGCGATCAAAGAGATCCTTATCCCGGCGGAACTCAACCCGGCACAGATCACCCGGGTGTACGCAACCGAAGCCGATCTCCTTAATATGGCGCTCTTCGGGTCTACGGCAAAAGAATGGCGCGACAGCAACCCGGATAAAAAAGGGAATATCCGGGATTATGCCGATATTTCGCAGCTTGTCTGCCTCTCGAATCTCGAGAATCTCAATGCCCACTTCATTGGCGAGAACATTCCCCAGCCAGAACGGCTGGTGAAGCTGAACACCATCGCAATTCACCAGATGACCCTGCTCACACGTGATACAACGTCGAAACTAATCAGTGGTGGAAAATAATCCATTTCCTGCTCTCCCGTTTTGGTTGACAGAGCGTTCTGGTTTTGGAAAATTTGCGAGATGACAGACGGACAAAAGAGATGAACAAAGCGGGATTTAAGAATATCCACCAAAAAAAGGTATCCGATCTTTCAGGAATTTTCCATCTCCTTCTGGAAAGCGTACCAGGAATAGACAACCGTCACAAGGGCAGTTCCGAGCGCCGGGACCAGGATGAACCACATGGCAAAATCCGGAAATAGCGCACCGGCACAGCTGATGATACCGGCAATTTTGAATAATTTCCCGCCGAGCATGTGGGTCTTTTTCCAGACGGTTGCACTGCTGAGCGTCCAGGGTGTCCGGATCCCGGCAAACCAGTTTGGTTCAACCCTTTCGAGGAAAAACCCAACATAGAGGAAGAGAAGCCCCACCAGGACCGGCATTACCCGGTTCATGCTGATGAGGTAGCCGAGACTCCAGAGGATAATCTGGCACTGGACCGCCAGCATGAACACCACAAACACCAGGATGAAGCCGTCGTACCAGTTCCGGAACGCGGCATAATTTTTCCGGAGCGGATCGATGCGGGGAAGAAACATCAGCAGCGCCACCAGCGCCACCATGATGACCGGGACAATCCCGATGCCCGCGAGCTTTCCCATCGTGCCGTCAGGAACACCGGCTGCGTTCCAGTGCGACACCACTTGATCCGGGAGCTGCGGGTATACGGCAAGCGAGACGATGAAGGTGAGGATGAGACCGGCAATGATTGCGATCCGGATAAGGTTCATACAGTGAGGTTGGATTTTCATGAGTGATAAATATGAAGTGGTGTGGTCCGTTGTGATTGACGGATAGTTTTTGATTTTGGGAGCTTCAACATCACAAGGGCTGCTCCCATTCACCCCTTATCCGGCTCCGCTACGGCCCCGGATTACCTAGTTGAGGGCATACCCTACCGGCCAGTTAGGGCCATTTTCCGGCCCTGTTTTGCCGGAAATCTTATTTTACCCCTCTGCTGGGGAATCGGGACGTTTTGAGGAGGGGGAAACCGGCCAGTCCTGAGCTGTTTGGATTGAGTATCTCCGACTACTCTTTAGGACTGGTTATTCGGACGGTGACGAGCAAAAAAACCCCTGTTTTTGGGATCGATCTTTCCGGCCCGGGACACCGGAAGAGATGCTCTCCCGCGGACCCACTTCTCCGTCGGAGACTGGTGTACCGAGAGATGAAGAGTGTAACATTTTCCTGCCCTATTTGAGCAGATCGCCCGCTTTTTGTTCACTGCATTTTTTTGGCTCCTATTTTTGGGCTTAAATGCTAAAAAACGCTCAATTTGAGTCTTAAAAGTTTCCTCTTTATTGCGCTTTGGAGGGGCGTTCTCCTGCCGGATGAAGGGTAGTGAGTGGAAAATGAAAAGAAGCTCAGCTTTGGGGCTCCGATCCGGGAATCTTCTGGCGTGTGTCGACGGGGATTTTACGGGTTTTTCCCGGACCCCTTGTTCATGCGAGATATCCAGGAGTTTTCTATCTGATATCAGGGGATCTTTACAGGACATGGAGCAGTTGGGCTTTGTTTTGGTACTTTGGAGGGTGGAGACAGGGATATGGGCAGGGGGAGGGAGGTTGGGGTGTGCTTGAAGAAGAGGGTCTTGGGGAAGTGGATGATCGCGGGAATGGACTCGGACTCAATCTTATTTTTTGGCACGTTGGACTAAACTCTAGCGATTTTTGGGATCTTTTCTTGTTCCTATTTCTCGTAGGACTATCCGGAAAAACTGGAAAATGTGTCCACTATGTCCAAAACCCGATTTCGTTCCGGGGAACCTGATGGTCAGTTCCGAGATCTTTTTATGCATCATCTTACGACATGATTTCTTGAAAATTCTCTGGATTTAGAAATATTGTTTTTACGAGGCAATTAAAAGGATAAGTTGATAAGGCATTATTTTTGATTATTTACTTTGATAAATAATGGTAAATAAAGAATCAGATGTGATTTTCAAATCAGATTATCTGGGTATAACATACCCAGAAATGGTTCTACAATTAAAAAAATTTACAGGAAAATGGATACCGACAGAGGATTTTGACTCAAAAAAAATTGATGAAGATTTTTTGAAAATAAATAATATACTTAATTCACATAATAATGACAATTCAGATGAGGAAATACTGAGAATTAAAATAAACATTGATACTGAATGTAAAAAAATATCTGATACAGTTAATGATTATCTCAAAACAAAAGATAATGATCATGATCACGATTTTGAAGAAGCTACCAATCTTAAATTATTAGATTCAATAAACCGATGCCTGTTGTCTTTATCAATACCCCCAATGGGAGATACTTTTTTTAATAAAATATTGGGACATAAGGCATTTCTCAATTATACAGAATTGTCAAAAGCAGTTGTTAATTTCAACATTTTATCGATGTATTACTTTGGAGATCTCGAATATGGGTATACAAAATTTCGAAACGCCCCAATGGAAGTAGTAGGAAAATATTATGATGAGATTTTCCCTCAAACAGAGTATCAAAAAAGTAATTTGGAAGAGAGTCGATTAAACAATTTTAAACACAAACGATTACCTTTCATAAACAAATCAAATAGCGACATTATTGAATTAGATGGATGGAATCTTTGGATTTTAGGTTATTTGGCATACGCACATTTAGAGACAATTAATAATGCCAGAGAATTCCTTAAACCGGTTATAAATGAAGCAATAAAATCAAAGATAATGGATAGGGTCACTTTCAAAAAATTGGTTTTTTCGCATGATAAATCTTTAAAAAAGAGAAATGAAACCCCAAAGTATGGAGTAATTTCTGATCCTGATAAAGTGATTAACGATGCAAGTTTTGATAATGATTCATCACCGCTTCAATTAAACAATCTATTATCATATTCCAAAATTTTAGAAAATGCTCAAAAAGTATGCGAAAAGCCATTAGAGGATATCGATATTGAAGAAATAAGAAAAAAGGGGCGTCAAAATACTGCAACATATCTCTCTTTAAAGGATATTGAGGTTTACATTGCAACATCAATGAGATCGCCAGTGAATTTTACAACAACTGCGAAATTTGTGAGAGAGCTATTTGAACATGAAATTATTAAAGAAATGAATCTCCGATATTTTGATCCAACTCAATCCTACAGCCATGATAGAATCGATAAAGGGCTTATTGAGTGTTTGATGATTAAAAAAGCGCAAGTAACAATATACAATGCTCAGGAATCCGATACATTTGGTAAAGACAGCGAAGCAGCTGTATCATTATCTGAGAGAAAGGATGTTGTTGTTTACATAGCTCGAATATTTGGTGACACACCAAAATTTGAGGGATTTTATCGCACCATCGATGACATCATGCAATTGCCATTTAACGGCCAAACAGACACATATAACAATATTATTTCAAAATTATCTGATGCTAGCAGAACTCAACCACAGGTATTTATAGAGACGGATCAACTTAAAAAAATTTTACCAAATCAATCAGGTAAATCAGATGCAATAAAATATTTCATTGGTACTTTTGGTTATGAATTAATTAAAGATCTCAAAATTGATGATATTAAGTTAGAGTTACAAAAGTTAGGGTACACATCATTCCCATCATCCAAACCAAGTTCCTTCTTATTACAAAAGACTAACCTGTATGCGGATTTAACGGCAATTCCCACTCGATTGAAGGACACTTTCGATAATTTAGATAATTTAGATGACAGTTATCGATTGTGGGCATTAGTTATTATGATCCAATTAGAGACAAGGGCCCTAGTATTTCAAGATGGACATCCATTAAGTTTCCAAACTTCGCCTTTTGATGGAGTTGCCAGAGGAGTCATCATAACTCGATCTGTTTTATCAACGGCAGAAATTCTAAAAAAATTATTGTTGAGAAGTACCACTTATGAGATTTCGTATTCAAAGTATGCGGTTCTGCTCCGAGAAATTAAATCAAAATCCCCGGTTAGAGTTATGACACGTGAATCAAGTTTATCCGTAGCATTTTGGAGTAAACAAGAAGAAGGGCATTCGTTGTTCAGATACTGCCTAAAACCATCTAAGGAAAATAAATGTCCTTTTGTTCATTGAGAAAAATTCAGAGCGCAAGCAAGATGTTATTCGTCAGTTGTGAGTAAAATTAAATTTACTGATAAAAATATATATTTTTTTATAACCAAAAGATTGTGTTTTGCCTGTGAATGATATAACCACTTCACTTGGCTTTGTAGCGTAAACAGATACTTTATGTCTGTTCTAGCAATAGAATTAAATGGGGTTTGTGAATGCCATACATTACAAAAGAAGCCAGAACTCGTTTAGATCAAGGGGGCAAACCGAAAACCACTGGTGAACTTAACTACACGATTTCACGGGTAGTAGATGATTATTTACTTCAGAAAGGGGAGTTAAGATACGAATACCTTAATGAAGTGATGGGTGCCCTCGAATGTGCAAAACTCGAGTTGTATAGACGTGTGATTGTACCATATGAAGATACAAAACTTGCTGAATCCGGCGATATTTATCAGATTCCCAAAAAAAATAACACTATTATTAACTGAAGGGATTATTCCATGCTTCCTTTTATCGGGATTATTTGACAATGGGGATAGAATTATACCAGAAAAAATGTAAAAATCACTTTTATCATAGAAACAACGGATTATTATCTCGACCGACTCTTATACAATGGCAATATCTTTTTTTGATGGACTTTAATAATTATTTTAAATAATTTGTTTGCTTGTTTTTAGTAGTGATTCGACAGATTTTTGATATTGTCTATACATGGCTAGATTCCCAGTTTTTGAGAATTCATATCCTGGTGTTGCATTTCCACTTATGCTGTGGATGTATGGTGAAATGAAAGCATAGCTATTATCGCCATCCTTGTCGATTAAAACTGCATTATAACAAGGAATTGCATTGTAAATATAAACCTCAAAATTTTCGTTTAATTTCTGTTCCTTTAATCTTCTATTGAGTTCTTTAAAGTTGGATATCGAACTCTTTAATTTAACAATAAAATCTGGATATTGATTGTTTTCTTTGACATAATCTGCATAATCTTTTGCATAAGGGGATGTTGGATCGAGTAATAATAATCTGATTCTAACCCCTTTTTTGAGGAGAGAGATTATATGATTTTCAAAATCACTTGGGGCAATACTTTGGAAATATGTTGAGAGTGTGTTTAATGCAGCACCCACCTCAATAATTTCTATTGTAGATTTTTCATAAAACGCAATTTTTTGATCAATTTTTCTTCGTTCAGAATAAAATAGGGGTTGATCTTTTTTTATATTAATTTGAGATAATTTTTGATCAAATAACATCGACAAATCATTAAGAAAGATTTCACGATCAATATCTTTTAAATAAATATCATATAAATATGCGACGGCAACAGCAACCGCAATAAATGTCCCAATCTCTCCAATAATTTGGAAAATAATCCCTGACCACAATAATGAAAAAATTCGGAGAGTTATTCCACATAATAATAGAATAATTCCTATTGCAAACTTGAATTTTTTAAAAATTCTTTTAATGTTCGACTCAACCATATATGACTTACCACCCATTTATCTATTAACTCGAATTAGTTTTATTACATTATTCAATTATTTATCAAATCATTACCTCAAATACGATAAAGACTATTATTTTAGATAGACTAAAAATAGACTTTTGACATTTTTCTTAATGTGACATAATCATTAGTTTCTCTCCTTCCCTTCCCACTCATATCTCCGTACACTCCAAACAAAAATTACAACCCATACCCCTCATCCCCCCTTCAACATCAAAACCTCGCCATCACCGGGCTCCGACCCAACAAAGCTCAGATAAACCGAAACGAAAACAGCCACCCGGAAATTTCATCAAAACGATTAAAAAAAGCAAAAAAAGAAAAACCCGGGAACACCTCAGCTCTCCACCCTCCTCCCGCCCCACCAGTCAATCCCATAAAAAAATACCCCCAGCACCACCGCCACCACCGTCGACAACGCCATCCCCTTCAACTGCACCAGCCCGATATCGACCGACGCCCCCGAAACCCCGATCACCAGAATCAAAGAAACCAAAAGAAGATTCCTTGGCAGCGACAGGTCCGTCTTCGCATCGATGAGCATCCGGATACCCGATGCCGTAATGACTCCAAAAAGAAGCAGCGAGACCGTCCCCATGACGGGACCCGGGACCGACTGGATAGCGGCCGGGATTTTGCCGCAGAACGAGATCGCAATCGCGATCACGGCAGCCCCCGCAAGGACCGCGGTGCTATAGACCCGCGTGATGGCCAGCACGCCAATATTCTCCGCGTACGTGGTGTTGGGCGTGGAGCCGAACATTCCCGAGAGAACCGTGGAGATCCCCTTGCCGAGGAGCGTCCGTTCGATCCCCGGGTCCGCCATGAGGTCGCGGCCGACAATGGTCCCCGTGACCTTGAGGTGGCTGATCAGTTCGACAAAGACCACCAGCGATGCCGGGATGATGAGGATGATCGCCGGCACCGACAGGACCGGCGTATAGATCGTGGGAAGGGAGAACCAGGGAGCCGAAAGGATCGGGTCAAAGACCGCCCGCCCGAGCAGGACCGAGACAACATACCCCGTGACAAGCCCGAGAAGGATCGGAATGAGCCGCAGGAACCCCCGGCATGCCGTCATGCCGGTGATCATGACGCCAAGCGTCAACAGGACAATGCCGAGGTTCGTCAGGTCCACCGGTCCGGTCGTGAGCCCGGCCATCGCCGCCGCAGTCGGTGCGAGTTCAAGGCCGATGACCGCAACGATCGCTCCCATTGCGGCGTCGGGAAAGACAGTCTTTACCCAGCCGATCCCGGTCTTCTTGATCACGCCCGCCAGCAGGATGAACAGGATTCCCGATGCGATAAAACCCCCGAGAGCTGCGCCATACCCGTACAGCGGGATGATGATAAGCGCCGGGGGAAGGAACGCAAAACTCGAACCAAGGTACGCCGGGACCTTCCACTGGCACACGACCAAAAAGATCAGCGTGCCGATCCCGTTGAAGAGGAGGACGGTGGACGGGTCTACGCCAAGGAGCACCGGGACAAGGACCGTTGCACCGAACATGGCGAGCAGGTGCTGCAGCGAGAGCGGTGCGAAGATGGCAAGCGGCGGACGTTCGTCCACTCCTACAACCGGCGGCTCCATATCAGTGCCCGTTCCCCTGCGTGCGGACCTGCATAACGATCACGCCTTCCGGACACACGTGCGAACACAGGCTGCACCCATCGCACCGGTTGAGATCAATCACAACCTCCCGGTCCCGCAACGAGATCGCATGGTATCCCCCGTCCCGGCACGCCACCACACAGTGGCCGCAGGAATTGCACCGGTCCGGAAATCCCACAACAGCACAGCGCTTTTCGCTCCGGGAGAGGGACAGGTGCGTGCCGATACGCGGAACGGCCCGGCCCCGGAGCGCCCCGACACCGGCTAATTTCTTCCGGGCAAGATAGCCCGACAGGCCCGCGTTCATGTCGCGGATGATCCCTGACCCTTCCCACATGACGGCCGTGCAGACCTGGACTGCCGATGCCCCGGCCGCAATGTACTCGGCAGCATCCTGCCAGCGGGAGATCCCCCCGATTCCCATGAGCGGGACCGGGAACTCTCCGGCAATCTGCGAGATAATCCGGAGCCCGATGGGTTTTACCGCGGGACCCGAGTATCCCCCGTAGGTGCTCGCGCCCGCAACCGATGGCTGGGGTTCAAGGGTTTCGAGATCGATGCCCATGAGGCACTGGACGGTATTGATGGCCGCAAGGATATCGGCCCCGGCGTCCACTGCCGCCTGCGCAACCGGTACGATGTCGGTCACGTTGGGGGTGAGTTTCACGATCAGGGGGACCCTTGCCACCGGTCGCACCGCCCGGGTCACCCCGCCAACAAGATCGGGATGCTGCCCGATGGCTGCCCCGACCCCCCGCTCCGGCATGCCGTGGGGACAGGAGACGTTCAGCTCGATCGCATCCGCCCCGGCATCCTGCACGATACCGGCAAGTTCCTGCCATTCCTTGGGATCGGGCGACGCCATGATGCTCGCGATAAGGATCCGGTCAGGATACTCCTTCTTCATCGCGGCAATCTCCCCGGTCCAGTACGAGACGTCTCTCTTGCTGAGCAGTTCGATATTCTCAAAACCAAGGAGCCCGGCAGTCTCGGATTTCCAGGCCGCAAACCGGGGCGAGACATCCTCGATGGGCATCGTATCCGGTACAATGGTCTTGGTTACGGCACCTGCCCAGCCGAGCTTAAACGCGTGACGGATCTGTTCGCCCGAGGCGGTCGGGGGACCGGAAGCGAGCAGGAACGGGTTGTTGAGCCTCAGCGTACCAAGCGTGGTTGCAAGGGAAGGGTCGGGTGCGGCCATAGGATTTTTCCTTACTACACAATAGCGTTGGATTTCCTTATGGTTGTTAGTATCCGGCCGGGTTAATGGGGCACTTAAAAGTACGGAAACCCGCAACGCAAAAACCCGGGCAAGGCGTTTTTGTACGTTCTCTGGCACCTGACCGGCCTGATTCGGGGGGGTTTGCCGGCATTATTCCGGGCAATCCTGTTTCAACCTCTGTTGGGGAAACGAGAGGTTTTAAGAAGAGAAAAACCGGCCTCTTTAGTGCTCTTTGGATTGAGTATCTCCGACCACTCTTTAGGACAGGTTATTCGAAAGATGACGGGCAAAGAAAACCCCCTTTTTGAATATCGATCTTTCCGGCCCGGGACACCGGAAGAGATGCTCTCCCGCAGATCCACTTCTCCAATGGAGACAGGGTTTGCCGGGAGATGAACAGGGTAACATTTTCCTGAAATTTCCCATTGAATCCAGCAATCCGTAAACAGGCCCGGGGCAGCATTTACCCATGCGACCCCCCCGTCCGGAGATTACCGGCCAATGCCTCAAGGCACCGTTTCACCGGCCGGCAACTAAAAAAAAAGAGATGGATTATATTTTCTTGACGTCATGTGCAAGGGCATCATCAGCCCCGCCCCGCTTCCAGACCTCGCCGCCATCAATGACAAAGTCAGACCCGGTGACAAAAGCGGATTCATCAGATGCAAGGAACAGGACCGGATAGGCAAGATCAATAGGCTCTCCCACGCGACCGACAAGATTGGACTCCCCGAACAGGGCAAGAAGTTCCTCTTTGGTTCTTCCGGCCTCTTCGGCCTTCTGGAAGGCCACATCCAGGATTGCGGTTCTTACAAATCCGGGAAATACCGCATTGACCCGGATATTGTCTTTTGCCAGCTCAACGGCAGCCACATGGGAAAACGCAGCCACGGCGCCCTTGCTTGTGCAATAAGCACTATTCATCGCGCTTGGCACAAAGACGATATTGGAGGAGATATTGATGATGGACCCGCCCTGTTTCCCGTTTCGTTTCATAGCCGGGACCGCGGTCTTTACCCCAAGAAAAACGCTCTCCACATTCGTGGCCATGACATTGCGCCATTCGGGAATAGTTGTCTCAAGGATGGGCTTTAAAAAACCGATACCGGCATTGTTCACGACCACATCGAGCCGCTTGTAGGTTTTCAATATATAGTCGATAATTCCCTGCCAGGATGCTTCATCGGATACATCAAGCCGGAAAAATGATGCAATGCCACCCTGGGCTGTTATTCCGTTCACGACCTCAGCGCCCTGTTCTTCCCGGCGTGCGGCAATGATGACGCTTGCCCCTTCACGGGCGAAGAGTTCCGCGATACCTCTGCCGATCCCGGAGGTTGAGCCGGTCACCAGGCAGACTTTGCCTTCCAGACGTCCACGAGTTACCATGTAGTATCGTTTATTATTCCGGGGTTTATTTTTTTATATACGGAGCCGGTGAAACAGGTTACAGAAAAAGAAATGGTTCTGATGAATATCGGTCGATAATGTCAATGCATTAATATTCATGCCGGCTAACTTCACACATAGGATCATGGATGCTTTGGCACTCCTGCGGAAGCATGAACCGGACATAAAGAAACGGTTCGGCGTCTCGAAGATCGGTATCTTTGGCTCATTCGTTCGCGGAGAGGAGCGGCCGGACAGCGATGTTGATGTGCTTGTCACATTCCGGACCAGCGAGAAAACATTCGACAATTATATGGGATGCAAATTTTACCTGGAAGATCTCTTCGGTCGCAAGGTCGACCTTGTCATGAAGGGGTCGATCAAGAAGCGGCTTAAGCCATATATCCTTGGAGAGGTCGTCTATGCATAGATCGCATCTCCATTTTCTCGATGATATTAAAGAAGCGGCGGGAAAGATCCAGGATTATACGAAAGGAATGTCGTATGAACAGTTTCTCGCTGATCACCGTACCCAGGATGCGGTGATCAGGAATTTTGAAGTTATCGGAGAGGCGATAAAGAATCTGCCTGACGATGTTAAAGCCCGCAACCCGGTAGTCGCGTGGAAACAAATAGCCGGGCTGCGGGATGTTATTGCCCACGGCTACTTTCACATCGATTTTGAAGTCATATGGGAGATAGTCACTGACATGATCCCGGTTTTTAAGAAAGATATCGCGAAGATCCTGCGGGAAGAAACCCGTCGCGAGAAAGAAGTTCATACGTGATATTTTTCTTTTTTTCACCAGGCGTTCTCTCTCATCCTTAAACAGGACCCGGGGCACCATTTTGTACCTCTGCGACCCCCCCTACGGCCCGGAGATTTACCCGGCCAATCCCTCAGGGTACCGTTTCCCGGCCGGCCAATCCCCATGAAAATGAGCGGAATCACGACCGCAGCTTCACCTGGCGTCTGTCCGGTGTCCGGTATAAAAGTCCGGTATCGGAAAGGGGGAAGTACTGCTCCCCTCTCACGCTCAAAACGCGGTTGCGACACTGGACGTAGTATTGATATCAAGGTACTGGCGGGTCCGGGTATCGTACTCCGGCCAGTTCACGTTCGTCATGCTGTTCGGGCTGCCGGTTTTCGCAAATTGTGTCCAGTAGTCCATCATGGTATCTGATACCCTGGTGCTCGCAGGGTCCGGTTCCGTGGGGAAATGCCGGAAGATGAAGTACAGCTCGCTGCCGTGGTATGCCCCCCAGGGCTGGCCGGGAAGGGCATACGTGAAGCGGTACAGGTACGTGCTCTGGTTCAGCCCGGCCATGGACCCGGCAACGAGTTTTGAGGCATGGTCAAAGTCGTACACGGTCATGACCCGTTCAGTCTGTGACTGGACTTCTGCGGGCGTGCCGGCCGGGTACGCTGCAAGGATCTCATCGGCGTTTTTCCCGAAACGTTCCCGGATATACTGCTCGTACTCAGGGACCGTCATGTTTGTATCGAGAGCAAGCGGTATCCCTTCAACAGCATTGTTCCCGACAATGAGGGGGACCGGGTTCTGCGTTCCCTGCCGGAAAACTTCCTGCGGGGCAGCGGGAACGATCCAGCCGTCCGTGATCGGCTTGAACTGGATGGTCCGCATGGTCCAGAAAGGAGACTTCAGTTCCGGGGTTGCATTGAGAATCTCCATCGCGCTTTTCGCCCGCATCTGCTGAATCGTTCCGGGACCGGAGATGTTGAGGCCCCGGGCAAATTCAACCCCGTACTGCTCGGCCTCGCTCCGTGGCCGGAAGACGGTTCCCATTGCATCATCGGAAAAGAACGGGCCGCTCTCGATAATCGCCTGCCGGAAAAGACCTTTGCTCCCCGGGCTC
>Ga0209340_1001318_pt1 | contig 18478 bp, 22 predicted proteins | sample EPASupsiteSAE323_FD_187266 | JGI IMG/M metagenome (GOLD analysis project Ga0209340, IMG submission 187266) | Bioremediated contaminated groundwater from EPA Superfund site, New Mexico - Sample SAE3-23 (SPAdes) (version 2) | ecosystem: Environmental > Aquatic > Deep subsurface > Groundwater >... | reverse complement strand
GAAGAGAATGAGTGATAGTATTAACGGACTTACCGTCTTATTTAAAAAAGATATTCGGGAAGAGCAAGCGGAAAGGCTTAAACAGGCCATAGAATTATTTCCTGATGTTTTAGAGGTTATTCCCAATGTTTTAAACGGAAGTGATTATATTAGCTCTAGGGCAGAAGCATCAAGGATAAAATATAAGCTATTCCAGGAAATACTTGAGATATTTAAAAAGGATTAGGTGAATCCCATGACTGACGAAACCAAGCAGCGGGCATTGCTGACAACGGCAATCGTTAGCGCGATAGCAGCGATTATTTTATTGAGGTGGTGAGGGAATGGCGGACAAGTTGACTCCAAAGCAGGAAATGTTTATAAAAGAATATCTGATTGATTTGAACGCCACTCAGGCCGCTATTAGGGCTGGATATAAAGAAAACACAGCTGCAGCCATTGGAGCAGAAAACCTTATAAAACCTAAAATCAAGGCCGAAGTTGATAAAGCCATGTTAAAAAGGTCAGATCGTACCGAGATAAAAGCCGATGATGTGCTTCGATATTGGCATGATATAGCCACGGCAGACCCCAACGAGATTATACACTTAAGGCGCGTTTGTTGCCGTCATTGCTACGGAAAAGACCATCAATACCAGTGGCGGGACGAGGAAGAGTGGATGCAAGCGGTTGAAATGGCCAAGAAAAACGCCAAAGAAGGGGAGCCGCCCCATATTCCTTCTGATGCTGGCGGGTATGGATTTAATCCGTTATTGCGACCCCATGCTCAATGTCCTTATTGCTGGGGCGAAGGACATATGGAAATTCATGCCGAGGACACCCGCTGCTTAAGCCCAAAAGCCAAGTTGTTGTATGCCGGAGTAAAGCAGACGGCAGCAGGGATCGAGATTAAGATGCGCGACCAGGATAAAGCCATGGAGAATGTTGCGCGTCACCTGGGAATGTTTGTGGAGAAAAAAGAAGTAACCGGGCTTAACGGAGGACCGATCATATTAAAACTTCCACCAGTGTTAGAGGGTGATTAAAATAAACGAATTGAGGGAGGCACAGGAGTTTGTTATACCGGACATAGAAAAAAGAATACCGCCCATTTACTACCCGGCTTTCCGATACAAGGGCCGGTTTTTAATTTTATACGGCGGTTCTGGTTCGGGGAAAAGCTACTTTGCGGCCGATAAACTGATAATCCGCACCTTAAAAGAAGATAACCACAATATATTATGCGTACGCGATACCGGCAAGTCTGTTACTAAGAGCCAATTTCCGTTATTGGAAGGAGAAGTTAAGCGCTATGGATTATATGACTATTACAAAATAAATCGATCCATGGGAAACGAACTCATAACCAATAGGCTTAACGGGAACAAATTAATATTTAGCGGCCTAGACGACGTCGAAAAGTTAAAATCGATCTATGACATTACTTCAATATGGATTGAAGAAGCTAACGAGGTAAGTCCTGAGGATTTCCGAGAACTCAACCGAAGGTTAAGAGGCTATGCCGGAATGAATCAATGCGGATACGCCAAATACATGCAGATTATTCTAACCTTCAACCCAGTTTCAGAATTGAGCTGGCTCAAAAAGAGGTTCTTCGATGAACAATAAAGCATTAATCCTATATGGAACCAAACAAGCCAACGCATTTGAGGGTCGAGTAAGCGATTATGAAACCCTCATTATTCATTCCACCTACCATGACAACCCTTTTATTGATACTGCATACGCCAAGGAAATGGAGGACCTAAAGAAGTATGACGAGGACGAATATAATATATACGCATTGGGCCTTTGGGGAATACCTGGGGGCACTTTCTTTGACAAGAAGAATGTAGCGCGTCGCATACTTGAGGAACGCGACAAGAAGCCGCTTAAACAGGGCTATTTTGAGTTTGATTATGTCAACGAGAAGATAGTCAACGATACCATCCGATGGGTAGACGACGATCAGGGCTATATCAAAATATATGAGGAACCGCAGCAAGGCTACCCATATGTAGGCGGCGGTGATACCGCAGGGGATGGATCTGATTGGAACACCGGAGCCTTTACCAACAATATAACCGAGGAGGACGTTGCTTTCCTGCGCGTCAACTTCGACGAGGATTTATATGCAAGGCAAATGTATTGTTTGGGCCATTATTACAACTGGGCATTATTGGGGCCAGAAACAAATTTCAGCACCCACCCCATGAAGGAATTAACGCGACTCGAATATCCTAACCAATATGTCAGGGAGGAAACGCCGGACGCATACACCGGGAAGTTAACTAAGCGCTTTGGATTCAACACCAACAAACTAACGCGACCCGTAGCATTGGGTATGCTGCGTACTATCATGCGGGAGCACCCGGAGAGAGTCAAGAACATAGACACACTTGAAGAAATGGCGACCTTTATCAAGAACGAGAAGGGCAAGCCAGAGGCGGCAGAGGGTTTCCATGATGATTGTGTCATGGCTCGGGCAATCAACTGTTATGTTGCCGGTCAGCAAAGAAAATCAATCCAGGTTAATGACAAGCCCTTCGATTGGAACAAATTGCCCGACGACTTGCGCGAGGACTACCAGAACGCGACAGCGGAGCAGAGGCAATACCTATTAAAGAAATGGAACGGAGGTAATTAAGTGAAACTGTTTATGGTTAGCGGAATTACCATTAGGCACGGCGATCCTCACGCTTTAATGGTTGCCGAAAGTGCCGAGAAAGCAGAGGAGATATTTTTACAAAGAGACGAGGAAGATCATTACATCATGAGCGCATACGCCCATGAAATATCTGAAATAGATGGCTACAAGGTTGTTTTTAAGAAGGGCAAAAAGATTGCCCTAGTTAAGTAGGTGATTGAATGAAATTCCCTAAGATCAAAAACCCCTTCAAGAAACGAGGTGACAAGGTGGCAAAGCAGACCCCCGAGCAGAAACTAAAAGACTTTCAGGATAAGTTGCAATCGGCCCTGCAAAACTGGGAGATTAGCAAGTTTGACAGTCTTGAGTGGAATTATCGCGGCACACACGAAGTCTATCCCAACGTCAACAGCACCGCGGGCAAGGCTGGCAAGGCCGCGAACAATGTTATCAATATCTGCTATGAGTTCATCGAGAGCCAGATTGACCCGAGCATCCCGCAGCCCTCAGTGGTGAGCAAACTAGATGGCTTTGACGAGCAGGCGCAAATGATAGAGGACAGCTTGAAAAATGACCTGCTGGAGTCAGACATAAACGAGATTAACGACGAGAACGAGCGCAACACGCCCGTTTGCGGGCACTCGGTTATATGCGTTGATTGGGACAGCGATTACAAGCACCCGCTGTACAGAGGAAAAGTAGTCCTGCGCGGCATCCATCCAAAGCAACTGGTGCCACAGTCAAACGTCTGGGCGGTACAGACCATGGACAGACTGTTCGTGCTGTCGAGCGTCACCCGGGCTTACTGCAAACAGAGATATGATGTGGAGATCCCCGATGATGGCGAGGAATACCCAGAGGTCAACAGTCTGGATAATACCGGCTACAGCACCGGCAATGAGAAGGACAAAGTTACCGAGGTTGTTTGCTGGTACAGGGACAAGGATGGCGAGGTGGGTCGCTTCGTATGGGCGAACGAAACCACCTTGGAAAATATGCCCAAGTATTACTGGCGGCGATTAGAAGTCTGCAAAGAGTGCGGCGGCGCGAAGGACCTTGACGGGAAATGTATCGAGTGCGGCGGGACTTCGTTTAAGTCCGAGATGAAAAACACAGAGATATTAGCCGAGGACGTGACCTTGCCGCCCAAGGACAAGGACAGTAAACCTGTTGTCATACCCAAGGGGACTGAGATCCCCTATTATATCCCGAAGCGTTACCCGGTCATAGTTAGAAGGAACGTGCCGAAAAACTTTACGTTTGGCGGTCAGTCAGACATTGAGATCATCAAGGACCAAGCCGACGCGATTAAAAAAGTGGTCAGCAATATCGAGGACAAAATTATCATGGGCGGGGCCATCATCAAGGCACTGGACGACCACGCCTTTAACCTGACCACCGAACTATACAAAATTGTTAGAGGCACCCAGTCGCAACTAAACGCCCTTGGAGTATTAAATCTAACCGCAGACATACAGGCAGAAATGGCTTTCGCCCAAGAACAGTATCAATCTGCCAAGAACGTACTTGGCATAACCGACAGTTTCCAGGGCCAGCCTGACAGCACCGCAGAGTCCGGCAGAGCCAAGCAGATACAGGTACAGCAAGCGGCGGGCAGACTACAGAGCAAGACCAACAATAAGCATACAGCATTTAGAGAAATGTTTGAGTGCATGTTTGAAATGAAGCTGGCCTTTTGCGACGAACCCCGGCCCTATGTGCGGCAGAAGGAGGACGGCACCAAAGAGTACGGCATGTTCGACAAACACGCTTTTCTTGTGCAGGATGCTTCGGGCGAGTGGTATTACAACACAGACTTCCTCTTTGATGCAGATGCAGGCGCAGGGCTACCGAAAGACAAGATGTTCCTGCTTGACAAGGCCGAGAAGTTCTTGGGCGTACACGCCTTTGATACCAACCCTGCCAATGTGCGGTTCTGGACCATCTTAGATCAGATTCACTTCCCCGGTGCTGGCGACATAAAGAGCCAGATGCAGGCCGAGATTGAGGAAGCGCAGGCACAGCAAGAGCAGCAAGCGGCACAGGCCAAGGCACAGCAACAGCAAGCGCAGCAGCCACAGCAAGGACAGGGACAACAGGGCGGACAGATTTCACCAGAGATGCAGCAGGTATTCCAAGTCCTGCCGCCTGACATACAACAGCAAGTATTGCAGATGCCGCCTGACAAACAGGTGGCTTTTTTATCGCAACCGCCGGAACAGATAGCGGCGCAGGTTAAACAGGCGCAGGGGCAAGGGCAACCGATGCAGGGAGGTATGTAGATGATATACGAAAGCCAAGGGCAGGCGCAAGAAGCCTGCAAGGAGTGGCAGGAAAGATTAAAGCTACAGCATTGGTTTGTAAAGGTCAAGATATGCCGCCGAGACGACATGGGGATGGATGAAACGTGCGGCACTTGCAGATGGGTGCTTAGCCGAGCAGAGGCATTATTGAAACTATTAGACCCGATAGACTATCCGGAGGATGCCATAGTAGGGCAAGACCATGAAATAACGCTGGTACATGAATTATTGCATATTCACTTTGCACCCTTTACTGACAAATTGGACGCTGACAGCTTGGAACATATAGCCATGGAAAGAGCAACGGAACAAATAGCGAGGACATTGGTGGAGTTAAAAAGAAATGAATGAACCAATCTTTACTAAAAGAGAATCGCGCAAATACGATTATAAACCGATGACGTGGGCAATGTTTATAAGCCTTAGGCAATGGGCTGAAAACGTGGCCAATGAAATGGGCCACCCTGTTTATCTTGTTGGTTCAGTTCTTAGCAAAGAGATACCGCGAGACATTGATGTGTCGGTGATTATGCCTCTAGTCGATTATGAAAAAGTCTATGGAAAGTTGCCTAAAAAGCAAGAGGAATATCCGAAATATCTTCAAGGCGTACACGACAAAACGCTTCACATAGCCAAATATTATTTTGATGGATTAGATGCGTTGGGGTGCGAAGTTGAATTTGATTTCAAAATATGCGCCGATACTTGGTTTGGGGGTAAGCCCAAATTACTATTGGCGGCCCCAAGAGGTAAATAATAGGTCGTTTTGGTTGGAACGCCGACCATGCGGGTGGTTACGCAAGGCGGGCACTCAGGGAATGTATATGCCAATATGCAGGGGCGGGAGCATGGCATAATGACAGGATTTGTCGGATAATTACCGACCCCCTCAAATTAAGGAGGGAAAAAATGAAGCAGATAATAACGGTGGGGCAATTACAAGAATTAAGCAAGGAGCAGAAGAACAGATTGAGGGAATGGTGGAAACCTAAAACGGGAGACCATATTGACGTTGACGGATATGGAGAAGCTATGATAGTGCACCTTTTTGACGAAATGAGCGCATGGTATAGCGCGGATAATGCAATGAATCCTAAAAGGACGCACATTGACACTCTCAAGCTACGCTCCACGCCGCTGTTATCAATCGGGCAGTGCATAGAGCTACTAAAAGACATTAATGAAATTGACATTACAACTAGAAAAATGGGAACAATAGATTTCTATTTTAAGCGTCCGATGATGGAATTGGCAGGCAAACCCGAACTCATAGACGCACTTTGGGAAGCCATAAAACAGGTAACGTAGTCGATCCCCGCGCCTTATGGCGCTTTTTTTCTTGCCCGTTTTGGGCTGAATACCTTGCATCGGATGCCGGAGTCGTGCCCGGTGATTACCTGACCCAACAACAAAGAAAGCGAGGTGAAGCACATGGCAGACAACAAAGGCAACGCAGGGTATCAGAAACCCGCCAACAGCGCAGGCAAAGTGACCGCACCCAAACCCCTCGGGCAAACCTGCAACCCCAAGAAAAGCACAGGCGGCGACCTGAGAGCCAAAGGCAAATAGTTTAAGGAGGAATCCCTATGAAAACAAGCGTGAAAATGACGGACTTCGCTGAACCGTTTGTATTGGACTTACAGTTATTCGCAGAGGGCGAAGGTGGAGGCGAGGCTACAACCGAAACCGCAGTCGACCCCCTAGAATCCCTCTATAGCATGAAACCCATTGACGGATTTGCAGACGAGAGCGCAGGCGAAAGCGCAACCGATGAGGCTAAACCTGATAACGCCGATCAGGTCGAGGATGCAAAACCGGACGATATACCGCCTGCCAACGATGAAAAAGGCAACGCGAAGTGGGCAGAAATGCGGCGCAGGGCAGAAGAAACCGACAAACTAAAGGCTGAGATTGCAAGGCGTGACGAGGAAATGACCAAGCGCTTTGGGGAGCAAGGCATTAAGACTTTTGACGATCTTGTAGCAGGCTGGGACAAGGCTATAGACCAGCAGAAGCAGCAGCAGTCCCAGCAAGTAAAGCAAGAGGCCGCAACCTTTGACCAGCAGCTAAATAAACTGGTTCAGGACATGCGCGCCCAAGGCTACGACGAAATCCAAATAGGGGCCCGGGTTGATTCTGCCGTGGCCAATTTCAAAATCCGGCAGATAGAACTAAGAGAGCAGCAGCGCGAGGAACGGGCAAAGATGGAGCAGCAACAGCGGGCCGCAGAGCAGGCGCAGAGGGACAAGGAGCAGACACAGCAGGCTAACATCGAGCGCGGTTCTAAACTGCTGTATGAGGATTTTGAGGCCCTTAAAAAAGAATATGGCGACCTGCTGCCTGATGCTACCGGAGAAACTGCAGCTGCGAAAGCGCAGAGCGTCATTAGTCAGCTTGACCCGGAAACATTGGCCCGGTTGCAGCGCGGTTATACCTTGAAAGATGCTTTTGTAGCCTCGCACCATGCGGATATTCTGGCGGGTGCGGAGAAGAAGGGCAAACAGCAAACATTGAACGCTGTCAACGGCAGAAGTCACCTGAAACCGAGCAGCGGAACGTCAGAGGTTGAAACGGCCACCATCCCCGAGGAAACCTTGAAATTTTACAAACAGTTGAATCCAGGCAAGACCCAAAAAGAATACCTGGAGCATTACAAAAGATCAATGAAAGGCTAGGTGAAAAAGAAATGGCGTTTAAACGAGTTGGAAGTCTTAAAACTTCCCAAAGTCCGATTGAATACTTCCTGCTAACCGACAACGAAGCCGCGACCCTGGGTGAAGCCCTGGTGCAAACTTCCGGTAGGCTGACCAAATGCGGGGCAACCGCGACCCCTGAATTTATCGCACTCAAGACGCAGGCGGCAGAGGCTACCGCCGTAACTCCCCTGCCAGTTGAGAGGGTGTCCGAGGATACCGAGTATTCAACGCAGTCAATGGCAACCGTGGCAACTACGTTGGTGGGCAACAAAGTAACCCTGCACACCGATGGACTGCTGGTTACCGGCACGACTTCCAGCGGAGTATTCGAGATTTCCCGCACTGATGGAGCAACTACCACTTCCAATGTCCGGGGATATTTTAGGAGATAGGTAGTCACATAACCAAATAACAACGTCCATGAGCCTTACGGGGCTCTTTTTTATTGCAGTAAAGGAGATGAAAAACAGTGTTATTTTCAAAAGCAAGCGGTCTTAACGACAGCATCTACGGAAAAAGTCAGGATCCAATCAAAATGATGCTTGAACAGTTGGAAGAAGCCTGGCAGAAACAGTCCATAATCCCCGAGGTCTTTTACATGGACAAAACCACCAACTATGCCGAGAAGTACGGGTATGAAACCAGTCTGGGAAATTTTGAGCCTACCGGCGAGGGCGGCAAGTACCCGGAAACCACCTGGCAGGAAGGGTACAGTAAGACAATTGAACCAGACACATGGAAAAATAGTTTTGTTGTTACTCAGGAAATGGTTGAGGATGCCAAGATGGGCAAGGTAAAGAGCAAGGGCAACGCCTTTATGCTGTCTTATAACCGCACCCGTGAACTGTTTGGCGTGGCTTTTCTCAATAATGGTAATGCAACCACCATGAGTTTTGGCGGGAAAACTTTTACTATATCCGCGGCTGACGGGCAAGCCCTGTTCTCAACTGCTCACCCTTCCAAAACTGGCGGGACAGGCAACCAAAGTAACCTGTACAATGCCGTAATGAGTTACGATACCCTTTGCTATGCAGAGGAAAAAGGCCATTATCTGACTGATGATGACGGCAATATACTAACCGTGTCTTATGACACCATCCTTATTCCCGACAAGGCCACCACCAAGAAACTGGTGTTTGATGCTATCGGCTGCGATGGACAACCGGGAACTGCTGACAACAGTTACAACTTCCAGTTTGGGCGTTGGAATGTGGTAATAAGCCCTTACTTGACCAACTGGACGGGCACAAGCGGCGGCGACATGGTTTACCTGCTGGACAGCAAGTACAACGATGCCTACGAGTGTATGCCGTGGCTGGACAGGATTCCCCTGTCTGTCAAGTCCTATGTGGACGAGAACACCGACAACAACGTATTTAAGGGCCGCGCCCGTTATGGCGCAGCTCCTAACAACTGGCGGCATATCATGGCGATTGCGCCGGGACTGTCTGGCGGCTCTACGTTTTAGTTAATGTTTGGGGCGGGTTAATCCCGCCCTGCCTACTTTATGGAGGTGAACATATTGGGATACACGCATTTTAGCGGCATTGATGCCGCGCTGCTTAAAATAGCCGGGGTACAAGTAACTCCAGCAGCCGCCGAGCTTAACCGTGGCGCTCTCAAAAAAGCAACCGGGGCACTGGCGGCAGTAGACACAGCGGGGGGCCTGTTCTCTTGGGCCAATCCTGAAACCAGTACAATCCTGGTCGAGCATGTGGCAATTGTGACCACCCATGTAGCAACTTCGGCATGTACCGCTGACATTGGTACAACTGCCGCAAGCGCAACGACCCTGAGCGATAACCTGATTGATGGCAAGGACGTAAACGCTGCAACCGGCACTTTTACAAACCTTGAATCTGCCGGAACCAACGGCAAGGCCGGACAAAGGCTTGCGTCCGGCAAATGGGTTACAGGCTCGGTAGCATCCGGGGCCAGCGCTGGGATTGTCGGCACTTACGAGGTTTATTACAGAATACTGTAGGAACGAGGGGCTTTAATTAGCCCCTTTTCTACTTGGAGGGAATTTATGTTTGAGATTGACAAAGCCCGGTGCGTAACCATATCCGAGAAACTGCTCTGGAATATCTGGCAAGAACAAAAAATAAGTAATTCGTGTTCAACGCGCGAGAACATGAGTGAACAAAAACCCTATACCTGCAAGACATGCGGGCAGACATTCGAGAACGCCGGGAAGTACCTGGCAGACCAGAAAAAGCACAAGAAAGAATTAACGAGGTGTTAATGTGTCAAACGTAAAACACGGCATGTATGGGACTAGAATATATATTATATGGTCTGACATGAAACGAAGATGTTTAAATTCAAAAGATCAAAATTACCATTACTATGGTGGCCGAGGGATTACGGCATGTAATGAGTGGTTGGAATTCATCCCTTTTTATAAGTGGGCACTTTCCAACAACTATAGAGATGATTTAACAATTGACCGTTTAAACAATGACGGAAATTATGAACCAACTAATTGCCGATGGATAACGCAAAAACAGCAAAATAACAATAAACGGACAAATATACTTTTAACGATTGATGGCATCGAGGCAAGTTTGGCTACCCATTGTGAAAGACTAGGTTTGAGGTATCGGACAATAAAAAACAGAATAAGCACCCTAGAATGGGATGTTGACAAAGCTTTTAAAATGCCTATTAAAAAACGTACTGTTAAAAATTATTCACAAAAACTATTGAAAGAAGGGATATAAATGGGATGGGATAAAACACACCCCCTGCCTGTTGCAAGCGGCTGTAAAGTGGTTGATTGCATAATAGCCAGGGACGGTACGGCATCAACCGAGGCCGATATAAGCGGATATAAATACCTTTCGTTTCTCATGCCTGACGGGTGGGACGCGGCAACGCTGACAATCAAAGGCTCTGCCGTCGCTGGCGGCACAAAACAGACCATTAAAAACGATGTAGGGCAGACGTTCCCGGCCATGACCGTGGCAGTAGATACAATTTATAGCATTGATGCTTACGCCTCTATGCTGGCCGGGGTGCAGTTTATATCTTTTGTGGCAAGTGCGGCACAGACTACGGCGGCCCGGACAATCAAGCTAATGTGTAAAGCGTAGGTGATGGCCTATGCTGACGAAAAAGAATCTCCTAAAAGCCCTGCTGAAAACGCCAGGGCTTGAATATTTGCTGCCACTCGACGAACAGTCCGGCAATACTGCCAACGATATAAGCGGGGCGGGACTCAACGGGACATATAGCAATGTTACGCTATTTCAGCCCGGCCCTAATCCGCTTGTCCCCGTGATGGCTAGTTTTAACGGTTCTAGTTCTATTATAACGGTTCCGGTTGGGGCTAGCTGCAAGGGCAAGGGCGTGTTTACAAGAGTTGGCGTGATTGAGGTAGTTGGAGCCGGCTTGCAGAACGCGTCCTATGAATCATGCGGCGATGATGCAACGGTTAGCAGGTTTACCACTTTGTTGAGCAGCAAGAAATGTATTGTTTATGTGCGAACCGGCTTGTCAAGTCAAACGGCATCGATCTTTACATCAACCAACGCGCTTGCTGACGGTATATATCTGGTGCATGTAGAAGTGGACATACCCAATAAGACCATCAAGGTTTTTGGCAACGGCACAGAGATACCGGGGGCCGCCGTAATAAATTGGGGGACTGATACCGCAATAGCCAACACCAACCCATTATTATCGTTGCTCGGTGCTGGAAGCGCAACGAGATATTATGCTGGCAAATTTGCTCATTCTGCCAGATATGGACGGTTGTTGTCGGCAGAAGAGAAGATTTATCATGCCCGAGCAGGGGGATTTATCTAACTTGAAAGGGGGAATAGCCCCATGACAGTATTATACGGAGCGACCAAGACCCAGGTATATAAACTGTTGGACGAGGTATCAAGTAGCACCGGGGCGGTAGAGAGTAGCCCGGACGTACTTACCAAGATACTTGAATACTGCAACGACGCAATTACTGACCTGTCCAGCACTTTTGCGAAGATTCCGGCAGTAATGCCCATACCTCACAATCCCGTGAATAATGCCCTGAGCTATGACACCAGCGCAACCAAGAATCATTTACCCGGGGTGGACGATTATCCGGTAACGCAGACCGGGGCATTGTCATACTTTGTTGAGGTTAGCGGGCACTACAATATTGTAATCGAGGAAAGCATTGCCGGGGTATGGACTACGCTTGTAACCCTGACCCCAACTGTTGGCAGCGAACCGACAACCTTTACCGAGTTAAAGGGCTTGCTGACCCCATCAAGCGCACTCAACAGCGTAAGGATGCGGTTAACGGGCAACTATATTTACCCATACCGCAACTATGTTTTATATCCGTACTCTTTCCCGAGCGCGGCACTGGTACAGCAATGCAGGCCGCATTTCCTGTATGCGCTACCGGCTGACTTCCTAAAATTAAAGGACGTAATGATTCGTAGGGACGTGCGGCAGTGGATACCGTACACCAACTACCTGCTGACCAACGATAAACAGATAGGCATTAACCGCTACGATACAGGTGAGTTTATGCTCAACTATTACCGTAAGCCTACCCTGCTGGTTTATACGGGAGTAGACCTGACGGACGACGCGCAGGCCATAGACCTGACGGACGATGCCGCAAGACTCATTCCCTACTATGCAGCAGGGCAGATTCTAGGGACTTCCTCAGACCCCACAGAGGTTCCGAAGGGCACCAAGTTGTTGAATCAATACGAGATCAAAAAAGGCAATATTGTTGCAACTGATATAAGTTATTCGGGGCAAATCGTCAATGTTTACAACTGGTAAGGGGGGTGGAATAGTTGGCATTTAAACCAAACCTATTAAAAGAGGAACCAAGCCCCAGCGTTCCCGACCCCCTGTATGTCCCCCACATCAATGGGGGCATTTGTTTGTCTAGGGCTAAATCCGAGATACTCGACAATCAAAGCCCGGATATGTGCGATATCATGTTATCCGAGACCGGCGACCCCCGCAAGCGATATGGGCAGGCATACGCCTATGCAACCAGCCTTGGAGATGGGGGCATAAGGGCAGACTTCACCTACCGCAAGACAGACGGGACTACAGAGCGCCTACTCGTGCATGGTACGGTGCTATACAAGCAGACCGGGACAACCGCCCCGGCATCACTGGCAACCGGACTAGCGGCTGTAGACGGGACGTTCTTTCAGTGGGGATCAGTTGCATACTACCGCAACGGCACAGACTTTAAGTCATACAACGGCACGACCTGCGCTGATGTAACGCCCTATGTGCCTGTATGGCAGAATGGCAGAGCACCGGACGGAACAGCCTTTGCAACCTTTGAGGACTTGAATATCTTATCAGATTCGTTCGAGATTGATTTCAACGGCGACAATTCAGCCACAGAGTACATTTTACCCATAGCAGTAACCAGTGTAAGCATAACCGGCCTTGGCTCGTACACATTCCCTACAGGCGGAGATTATACCAAGATTACCTTTGCATCTACACCGGCATCAGGGGTTAATAATGTACCTGTTATCTGCACCAAGACCGGTCTAAACGATGAATCGCAGATACTTAAATGTACGATATTTGAGCACTACGGCGGCAACAACGATACCCGCATGTTTGCGACCGGGAACCCTGACCTGCCAGCATGGGTATTCTGGACGGACGTGGACAATATCACCTATTGGCCCATATCCAACTATGAGGTAGTGGGGGCAACAGACGACCCGAATACGGCAATGGCCAAGCAACATGTCCAGCTAATCATTCTCAAGGAACACTCGGTAGCGAGGATGGATTTTTCCATAACAACAACCGGGGCGACACAGTATTATTCTTTCCCGCTCAATGACACCATTGGCTGTGACATGCCCGAAAGCGTGCAGTTAATTGACAATAATATAGTGTTTTCCAACACTTATTCAACTAACCATGTATGGATTGTCACCGACACCACAGAGCGAACAGAGAAAAATATAATGCCCATAGGCGGCAACATTGGCCCGGCATTAACTGCAGAGACCATTGCTGACCTAAAGGCGGCTTCGTCGGTTGACTTTGAGGGCAAGTATATCCTGTGTGTCAAAAATAAGGCCTGGGCATGGGATTACCGCAAGGCACCTTATATTATGACGGGCGATGTGGAGGCGGACCAGTTAAGGCTTGCATGGTTCCCTTGGAGCAATATAAATGCCGCTCACTGGCTATTGGATGGGCGGGATTGCTATTACGTCGACCGGACCATAGGCAGACTCATAAAACTGGTGGACGACAGAAACGACTTCACCACAACGCCGATACTTGACTACTGGTATAGCAAGGCTTGGCACTTCGGCGCACCACGATGCAAAAAGACTATAGCCAAGGTTCATTTCCGAACTGGCATGATAAGCGGCACAACCACGGCTATTCCATCCCGGTTATGGATACAGCATTATGACGACAGGGGGCCAGTAGGCGCGCCTGCGCAGGTTGTTACCTCTGCCTTCGACTGGAATCATTTTAGTTGGGATTTATTTTCGTGGGACGTACATTATTTTCCGGCGGAACATAAGTTGAGGCCAAAAATAAAAAAGCAGGTTTATTATCAATTCAAGGCAAGCAATGGACAACTCAATGAGGACTTTAACCTCGTTGATTTAGAGATTACTTATTATTTGACAAAGGAGGCGGGATAATTGGCCATAACAGATTTTGCTTTTGTTCCCGCAACGGGATTTAAAGACACCACTACGTTTCCAAACCCTGCGGTTGGCGGAGCAAGAACCCAAATGCAAACGCTTTTAGACCAGATAAAGGACTATTTGAACGGCACTTTTCAAACTGATTTAGCGGCAGAGTTGGAGGCGATTGTACTCGGGCAGATTCCCGATGGTTTATTGACTGATGCCAAATTATCGGATGCGGCAGGGCAGATTAAGACGGTTGTTAGTGTGCATTTGGCGGACACTGCGAAACATACAACTAAAACTTATATTGATGATGCCGATTTACTTAACGCCATAAATAACGCCAAAACCAATTTCAAGCTAGATAGTCATACCGAAAAAGAAAAGAACGCTTTAGGCCAAATGGTAATTGATGCGCTGAATGATTCGACGGGCATCAATGCCGGGGCCAGTAGTGGGTATATTTATGATAGCGTAAATAAATTGCTTAAAGTATCTCCAACTTCGGCAATATCTCAAACAAGCGGCTCAACGCAAAAATCCTGTTCATCTGCGGACTGGGTTGCCCAACAGATTACAGCCACTGCGGAAATGGATGGGAAAAGTATGTTGCGGATAACCTTGAAGGGATATTCTAAAACGGGTAGTGGTTGCGATATGCCGATTTACATTTATGCCGATTCGTCAGACGCTCCGGGAAGTTCTTTAGGATACACCACCATATTGGCCGCAAACTGGAACGCAACCGATATAAACGCGGTGGACATATCTTTATCTTCCGCTATATCATCAGGCGCAAAATATTGGATAGTTGCAAGACCTGCCTCTGGAGGCTCAACCGATAGGTATAGCTTGGTTACAAGTGAATCAGATATATATACTTCGGGGTTACTTAAAGAATCTGTTAATTCGGGATCGTCGTGGTCTGAGGTATCAGGTGCGGATTTGTATTTTAAGGTTGAATACTATGCCAGCGCTTCTTCTGCGACCGTCATATGGAACTTCGATGCTGCAACAACTGCACCAACAGAAGCCTATATTGTTTCAGATGTTACGCTGGGATCAGGCGCTCTTGCTTATTACATTAGTCGTGATGGTGGCACCACTTTTACTGCCTGTACGCTCGAAACGCTCGTAGATATATCGGCACAGCCAAGCGGAACAACAATAGTTGTGAAGGTAGCTATAACGGGCAATGCGGTTCTAAATGCACTGGCATGGGGGTGGAAGTAATGGGGAAAGAGTATTTAAGTCCAGTTTTGACAGGGCAGGAAATTACTAATTATAACGCCCGAAAATTTCTTGCAGACACAGATTGGCAGGTCATTAGACACCGTGACCAATTAGCGGCAGGAGAAACCACAAGCTTAAGCGATGCAGAATATCAACAGTTGTTAACAGACAGGCAAGTGGCAAGGGAAAGCGTTAGCGAATAGTTGGCTGATTATGCGCGCTAAATAACCACCAACGCCGAGCGAAAGAATCGCTCTTTTTTTATGCCCAAATTCACGAAAGGAAGTGAAGCAATGGCAACCACATATACCCCATATGATTACAGCAAAATCACAACGCCAACCGCCACAACCACGCAGGCGGCAGGTAATACCGTCAGCTATGGCGATGTTAATAATCAAATCAATAAAGCGGCCAACACTTACAGCACAGCCAATTATCAAGACCCGTCGTGGGTAGGCAACTACACCAACTCTATTATGGACTCGTACAAGCCACAGTTGCAGGCGGCCAATGCGGCTACCCAACAGCAGTACAACAATGACTACAGCAATGCCAAAGACTACCTCGCCAATTACGGCATGAACAAGAGCGGCGCGGCTGTCAATCAGCTTATGGGATTAGACCAAAGCAAGAATCAGCAGATGGCGGCTAACTACAATAATCTTTATTCGCAGGCTGGTACAGCAGCACTATCAGCGGCCAACACAGGCTTAACAGAGCAGAACCAATTAGCGAATCAAGCCAGCACAGCAGCAAGCCAACTGTCGAACCTGCTGAGTACCGAGCAGAGCGGCAACCAGTGGGCCACACAGTTTAACGCAGACCAGACGCAGAACGCCTTTGGCAACAACATGACCTTGGCAAATGCGCAGGCTTCGGAGAACCAGTATGGCCAGACATTCAACGCCGACCAGGCACAAAATGAGTTTAATAATGGCATATCTGCGGCGAACCTGACCGGGACATATAACGGTGACCAGACTTTAGCGGCTCAGAACCAGACTTTTAACCAGGGAATATCGACGGCTAATCTGTTGGGCACCTACAACGGACAGCAAACCCTTGCGGCGCAGAACCAGGCGCAGCAGTACGAGTTACAGCAGGGCGAGTTGTTGGGCAGCTATAACGGACAGGATACGCTGGGGGCGCAGCAATTGGCAAGCAGTAATTCCAATTATGCCCAGGGATTGGCGGCAAGCATATTTAACAATTATTCCAATGGCTCAAAACGCTATACCTTGCCGGACAATATAAGCACCTCGGTTGCAGGAATAGGTACTACTCCTGCAGCGGGTAGCACGACTCCCGTTACGCCAGAAAACCCGGCGCCAACTGGGACTACTCCAGCAACCACGACAGCCACAGGCACCAAAGAAATAACTCCAGACATACAAACGGCGATAGACGAAACCGAAGCCCTTTATCCTGGCGCCGGCGCAGTGGTGGAAAAAATGTATCAAGGCGTTGCTTTCTCAGACTTAACTCAAGCCGAACAGGACACAATGAGGTTTGCCCAAGATAAGTGGGATAGTGACCACGACACAAGGACAGATAGGCACACCGGCGAAACGCAAAATATGCCTTGGAGAGTGGTTCCTAGCATGGCGAGCGTCCAGTGGTAGAAGGGAGGAATACGAATGGCAAATGCTCTTACATGGGAACAAACCTATTCCCTGGCAAAAAGCCAAGGACTTAACGACATTGACGCAGCCAAGTCTGCCAACAAATGGGCACAGCAGGGTGGGGGCAGATTAGATACTGCGTCCGGTTATGCTGATAACAGCGGCAGTATAAACCCGGTTTCGACAAACCAATATACCGCACCTAGGTCTTGGACAAGCGACCAGGCAACCGCGATAACAGGGCAGACTAATCCCGTTAGCAGCAGCAGCGCCCCGCTGTCAATTATCCCGGCATCGAATGTTGCGTCGGCAGCCCCGGCGGGTACTACGCCAAATGTTCAGGCAAGCATAATCCCGGCGACAACGTTACAGGCCCCGACCTATACCCCGTATGTGGCGCAGGAGTTTGACGATACCGTAAGCGACGGGCCGCGCTCTGACCTGGGATGGAAATGGGTGAAAGGCCCTGAGTGGAAACAGTTATGGAATCAGGAGCAGGCGCAGGCAGCCGACGAAAACTACAAGGGTTATACGTCGCAGTACAATCAGTATTTGCAGAACTACAACCAGCAGCAGGACGCATTTAAAAACCAAGCATCGCTTTTGCCATATACCCAAATGACCGCAGCACAGGAGGCAGATTATGGTTTAAGCCAAGCCAGCGCAAAGGTAAAGTCCAATGAACTGGCGTATACACAGGCATACAACAGGTGGAATACCGCTGGATATGTTCTCCCTGGTGACGAAGAAGTATTAGGCGTACCAGCAGGAACGCCGACCAACGATGCCAGTTACCGCGAATCTACCCTTGCGCTGCAAACAGCAAAGAGCAGCGGAAGCGGGGGCGGGGGCGTTACTTCATATCAGCAATACCAAATAAACCGGAACACAAACAAGGACGAGGCCGAGAGTCAGGCCGCTATGGACAAATGGGTAACAAACATGGTTGCGAACGACGGCCGGTTAAATCCTGACTATTCAAATTACGCAACGCTATACGACGCGTGGAAAAACATGTATGTGCAGAACATGTATGGGGGGTAGGATCTATGTCTATTCCAAACTGGGCAAGAACATATATGCAACAAAAAATAGATGAAGGGAACATGGACTATAACTCCCTGGGACCAACCGCGCAAAACTTTTTAACTCCCTTGTCTGACCAGCAACAACAGGATAGCATCGCAACCTACAATATCGACCAAGCCGACCAGACCGCAAAGAACCGGCGCACAGTTGATGGCGTTGATCCTGCGCTGGCGAATGTGTCCGGCTTCGACCAGTTTGTTGCAAATGCCGAGGGGGACAATCCTTGGGCGCAGGAACACCCAACAATAACAAAGGTTCT
>Ga0209340_1001311_pt1 | contig 18542 bp, 18 predicted proteins | sample EPASupsiteSAE323_FD_187266 | JGI IMG/M metagenome (GOLD analysis project Ga0209340, IMG submission 187266) | Bioremediated contaminated groundwater from EPA Superfund site, New Mexico - Sample SAE3-23 (SPAdes) (version 2) | ecosystem: Environmental > Aquatic > Deep subsurface > Groundwater >... | reverse complement strand
CTGTGCTAAAATGGGTATATGCCATAAATTCTGGTTTAGTATTTTGTTTAATCGCTTATACCTTACCAGATTTATGGCTTTTTTACAATTTATCATTTGTCGCGCTTGGGAATGAAATTCGCCTAAGTATTATTGACATATCAATGATTATGTGATATAATTCACTAAGTCAGAAAATCTGTAATTTCAAAAATTTATTTATGGAGGAAAAAGTGAAAAACATTGTTAAGAGGTTTTCCCAGTATCTTATCATAATGGTAGCATGCATAGCTACCGTTCTCGTAGTTGCAAAAATAGGAAAATTTGATAGCGGAGTAATGTGGGGTTTATCTTGTGTAATATTCCTGGTTTCCGCCATCGCAAGTATAGCCGCAGAATGGTGTTGCGAACTCGTAGAAGGACCGAAACATTTTTACGAGGAAAATAGGAGCTTCTTGCAAGGGGTGTTTCTATTATTTTTAGCAGTCACTATGGTGTATACCATGATAGAAATAGAAAAAGCAGTCAGTATACCATATTACCGGATTTTCTTTTTCATGTCGGTAAGTATAACGATTTTTTTAATAATGACGAGAGCAATACAAGTATATGCACCATCAGCAATCGAAAAGCAACAACAAAAAAGATTTCGGTTGTGGCACACAATTCTTTCGATCATTTTTCTTATTGACATTGTCCTAATAATACCAAATTACTGGTTCGTTTATAGCAAGGAATCATTATTATTGCTTACGAAGCTAATTGTCCCAGCTTGTACTTCTTGGTTTTTATTAATGGTCACAAGAACCTCTTTCAGGAAAAATTAGAGAATAATCTCAATCCCCAGTAACAATTTGTTACTGGGGATTATCTTTTCCACATCCCCCCTTGCTTTTTTTAAAAATGAATGATATACTAGTACCATATATATAAATTGAATATTTATTATGGCAGATAAACGTAAAATATTATTAACCGAAGATGAGCTTTTTTTAAGCAGTCTTTTACAGATGAAATTGGAACAAGAGGGTTTTCAGGTCCAGAGAGCCAAAGACGGAGAAGAAGCTATGCAAATTTTAGAAACTTTTATTCCTGATTTGATGCTTCTTGATTTGATTTTACCTAAAAAGAATGGTTTTGAAGTATTAGAATCTTTAAGACAAGACCCTAGATTCTCCAAAATTCCTGTTATTATTATTTCCATGTTAGGACAAGATACCGATATTGCTAGAGGTAAATCTCTTGGCGTTATTGACTATATTGTTAAAGCTCGTTTATCCGTAGATGAATTAGTTAATAAAGTTAAAGATAAAGTTAAAACCTCTATTGATGTAGTCGCTAATAATCCAGTACCCCCTCCAGTTATTGGAACTGAAGCACCCGCAACTCCATTACCCCCAGTAACATTGCCCAGTCAACCAGTTCCAGAAACTATACCTCAACCAACTACTCCTCAAGTTCCGCCTACTCCACCAACTATTTAATTAATAAATTTAAAAAATACATTATGAAAACATTTAAGGAGGAATTAATAAATACTTGAAAAATATTTCAAGAGAATTGAGTTAGTTTTTTTATAATCTTTGTTATCAATATAATATTAATGGTTCTTTGTTGCATTCCTATTGGTCTTAGTATCGTTCGTACTGGTCTCTCTGCTAATATCAACAAAGAACAATTACTTTCTTTGATGAAAGATGTTCAATTCTTAATCCCATTATTTATTAGTGCTAATTTAGCTTTCTTGGCTTACATTTTTTCTTTAATTGCCTCTTTTACTATAGCTAGCGGAGAAAAGAAATGAAAACAAGCTATTAAGAAGGCATTCTCCCTTTTCTGAAGAGTATATTTTATGGTTCTTTTTGGACTGTTCTTGGCTTGTATTGGTTTTTGTTTATTAATCATTCCTGGAGTTTTAATTCTTTTCTATCTATCTTTTATTCTCCCCGTTATGATAAATGAAAATACTGGAATTATTGAAACCATGAAAAGAAGTCGCTTTTTAATTAAAAATAATTGAAAAGCTATTGCCTGAAGATTCTTTTTGTTTGCTTTAGTTACCTGTCTTTTTAATGCCATTATTGAAGCTTTGCATTTAGGAACACTAGATACCCTAGTTTCTTTAATATTCTTGCCAATATTCTATACCGTGTTATATAAAGAAGTTAACACTATTCAATCCTAACCACCTATGCTAATAACCTTAATAATTTTAGCCCTAGTTAATATACTCGTAATATCTTTTTTTGTATATAAATTCTTAGAATCTAATAAGAATAAAGTTGATATTGATAGAAACCAGAGTGAAACTATTAGAGATTTGGAAAGAAGAATTACAGATCTTTTAAGTAATCAATTAAGAGAAGTTCGTGGTTCCATGGATTTTACAACCAAGAATGTACATGACCAGGTAAATAACTTTACTAAGGAAACTATTGAAGTAAAAGATTTTTTAAAACAAGTAAATGAGAGAATCAAAGAAATGTCTAATTTTCAAGACATTTTTAAAACTCCTAAATTACGAGGGCAGTGAGGGGAAGCTCAACTATATCATCTTCTTTCTCAATTCTACCCCACAGATCTCTATCAAACGCAATATCTATTTTCTACTGGAGACCAGGTAGATGCCATTTTTAAATTACCAGATGATCAGCTACTGTCTATAGATGCTAAATTCCCAGCTGAAAACTTTGTTAAAATGATGGAATCAGAAGAAGATAAAGACAAAAAGTCTTATCAGAAAACATTTGTTTCTGATGTTAAAAAAAGAATTGATGAAATAGCCACTAAATATATTCTTCCATCAGAAGATACTGTTGATTATGCCTTAATGTATATTCCCGCCGAAGCTATTTATTATGAATTAATAAATACCATAGATAAGGATTATAGTATTATGTCTTATGCCTGGTCTAAAAAAATAATTATTACTTCTCCCAATACTTTATTCTTAACCCTAAGAATAATTGAACATTGATTTAAGGATACTAAATTGTCCGAAGAAGCTCATTTAATTTTAAAGAAATTAAATGTCATTATTAAGGACGCTACCAAATTATCAGATAATTTCAGAAAATTAGGAAATCATATTTCTAATGCCAAATCATCTTATGAAGAAACAGAGGATAGGATGAATAAGATGACAACCAGAGTTGTTAAATTGATTGATTTCAAGGGAAATAAATCAAAACCGCTAGAATTAGAAGATATTGTTGAAGATAACTAATAATTTTTAAACCTTTTAATATGTTGGATATTATCGCCCAAGTATGTATTTTTGTATTCGGAATATCTTCTATTATTCTTGTATCCAAGAAGAATAAATGGGGATTTGTTCTAGGCTTTTTAGGACAACCCTTCTACCTGTATATTACCTATACCGCTAAACAATGGGGGATATTCTTTACCGCTCTTGCCTATACTATTTCCTGGGCTTTTGGCATTTATGAATGATTTTTCAAGGATAAAAAGAGCTAGTATTGACAAATTCACCACAATATGGTATAATACATAGCATATAAAGAAACTTAAAAAATAATTCCTAGCTCTGTATATCTGTGTATACATCTAGGTTAAATATATATTTATTCCAAATAAAAGAACATTATAAGACAAAGGAGTATGTTCTAAGATATTCAAAAAACAATTATCTTATACAAAAAAGGAGTTTTCAATGAAAAAAATAATTAGTTTATTACTAGTTCTTATGTCATTTAGTGCTTTTTTTGTTTTAAAACCAAAAAAAGCATTGGGATACGAAATATCCCGAGATATAATTGTTTTGTCTAAAGAGTCTCCTCATTATTCAATTGGCACCGGAAATTGGATCGATCCAACAAAGATACAGGGTGTTGAATTCCCGGAAATAAGAGGCGGATTTATTCGTCTCGAAACAAAACGATCCGTTGGAAGTTGCTTTTCTTTAAAGATCTTCCAAGTTCCTGATGGCATGTCTATTAACGAGGCAATGCCATTTATTAACCAGTTACCACTTATTGCCGAACTTAATGGCAACAAGGGCAGCGATCTAAAACCAGTTAAAACTGGTAAATACATTTATGTTTTAACTTCCACGATTCCTTATCTATTAGACTATCAAGTCGAGGAGAGAGGAAAAATGCTAGAGGAAGTAAGAGTCGTCATGTCCGCAAAATTGTTTGGATATATTAATTAGGAGGAAAAAATGAAATTAGGGAAAATAGTATTTTTTTGTTTTTAGAAGTTGTTTTAGCCGCAGCTGTTATAATTGGTATTATGTTATTGTTCACAACAAACCAATATAAGAATATTGACCTAAGTGGACCGAGGACAACATGCAAGAGAATCGTTGTCGTCGATCAAAAGGATATCGGAAAAAATGTTACAATTTGGTCTATTATGACGAACAGGAAAGACGTAAAAGATTTTCTGATCCCAATAAAAGATGAAGAAATTCACGTTGTCATTAATGATAATACTATCACGTTCATTGACGGTAAAACTGCTGCCTATGCAGTTTCTTTAATAGCCGTAGTTTCTCAAGAGATATTAGGTATTTCTTGTACGAATGAACAGATCATAGTTACTTATAGGATTCCAAACCCAACTTATTGTTGGTATGTATTTTTTTTGATTGTTATTTTCATCTTGCTTTTAATAGTTATAATTAGGCACGTAACTGGTGCATATACTGTCAGTATAAAATAAAAGGAGGAATAAATATGTGAATAAAAAAGAGTTTTAAAATTCTAGAAGTATATTCTAGGATTTAAAAGAGCGCACAAAAACCCGGAGTGAGGGGAAGCCTAGAAGGAGGTTGCGCTCTTTTTTTGTTTTTAAAATCCATATAAACCCAACCTATATTCTTGTTTTTTAGAATTTTGCCTGTTATTGACAAACATATACCGAATATGGTATACTGTATAGCATATAAAGAACCTTGAAAAATATTTGATTATTTTCTTATGGGAGAGAATAATCAGTCAATAATATATGTTTTATCGCTTGGAGGAGCGAAATAAAAGAATTAGATCAGATTTATTCTAAATTAGAAAGGGGTGAGAATCGTGAACAGAATTAAAAAGATTCACATAATCCAACAAGCAGTTGGATTCGTCATGCTTTGTTATATGGCCTTTATTTTATTTCAGGATGCAAACACAGCAAAAGACAAGATTATATTTGTTGTGTTATTAACGCTTATAATCGTGTTTATTGCCCTAATCGATCCATACCTAATAAAAATAAAAAAGGAAGTATCCGTGAAAGATATTAGTGTTGGATATGTGGCCTTAGTCTGGATATTGATTTTTATTTTTATGTTGAAATTTGTTATTATACCTTAGGAGGTAGAATGAAAAAAATTATAGTCAGAATAATTGCTAGTGTTTGTTTTTTTTCGCTTGTTCTATTTGGTATGATTCTTTGCAAACCAAGCCTATTTAACTTTGTGTTTGTAAGAAAAGTTTCTATCTCTCAGCGCGAGTATCGCGCTAAAGAAAGAGATTTCAATTTTTTAAATTTAAAAATGAGATCTCTAGGCTTTAATAAAAAAGAAACAAATGAACTAATTTTTCCACTAAAGTCTTTTTTAGACAAAGGCGGAGAGATTGTCTTGTTACAAAAAGATTCTCTTAATGGGTTTTTTGTTACAGAACTGGAATACAGAGAAGAAAACATACTGAGTAAAAAAGGTAAATATGGTAATTCCTATTTCAATATTGTCAAACAAGACCTGAATAGTGGAATAGAAGCAATGAGCGCCATCATTGTTGATGTTAACACACAAGGTGTTCGAGATAGAGTTATTAAGGAAATTAAAGGTTTAGGTTTTGATGAAAAGTTTCAAAAAGATATTGAAACTATAGCATTAGAGTTACTAGCCAAGAACATTAATATCCGTTCTGTCATAGAAAAAGAAAATTACTGGAATCAAAGCCTATACATTTCTTTATCTTACAATGGTTATAATAATCTTGTGGTTAAAATAACCAATTTTGAACCTAACGACTATGGTGCAAAAAATGTGTCTAATATATTATCATCCATACTATGGATGAAAAACTCAATTCTTGAAGGAAAGGATAAAATAAGTGAAAACAAATAAAATAATTAGTTTGCTAATGTTCATTTTTGTTGTCTTTGCTCTTGTTGCTACCAATGTAAAAGCCTATGAGATAAAGGAACCAGTAATTCTTTCAAAAGAGACACCCAGATATATTGAGGGTGGCTCGCGATGGATTGACACTGTGAAAATTCAAGGCTTTGGAATTGCATCTCATAAGGGCGGATATATAAGACTGAAAACGCATATTGGTGCAGAAGACTGTTTTCAGCTAGCAATATATAAAGTGCCAGAAGGATCAAACATAAAAGAGGCGTTGCCATACGTAAGTAATCTTCCTATTTATGCAATAGTAAATGGAATGGAAAAACAGAATTTTGTGTATCTCGCCCCTGGCGAATACATTTACGTTCTAACTTCTTCGTTGGGATACCCCGATGCAAGAAATGCAGAAACTCAAAAGCTATTTGATGAAGTTCAAATAATCATAGCTGCTAAACTGAATGGCAAGTAGTAATATTATTGACAAAAAAATAAAAATCAAAAGGCGGGATCCAACTTGAACAAAACAAGTTACCCGCCTTTTAAATTTGAAAAACAAATCAAAATGTGATATACTCAAGACATATAATTTAAAAACAATCATGGATTTATCAAAAATTAAAAAAGTATATTTTTCTGGTATTGGTGGTATAGGCGTTAGTGCCTTAGCCAGAATTATGCTTCATTTACATAAAAAAGTCATCGGTTCTGATATAGTTCAATCAGAAACTACTGATAAGTTAAAAAAAGAAGGGGCTAAGATTATTTTATCACAAGAACCAAAGAATATTACTAAAGATATTGATTTGTTTATATATTCTCCAGCTGAAGAGACAAATCATCCAGAAAGAAAAGAAGCTAAAAAACTAGGAATCAAACAATATTCATATTCTGAATTTTTAGGATTAATTTCTAAAGATTATCACACTGTTTCTATTTGTGGAACCCATGGGAAAAGTACTACCACAGCCATGACTGGTTGATTATTAGAAAAGGGAGGAGTAGATCCTATGGTTATTGTTGGATCCAAAATGAAATCTTGAGATGACAATCTTCGTTTAGGACATTCTGATATTTTAGTAGCTGAATCATGTGAATGAAAATCTCATATGCTAGAAATATCTCCAGAAATAATCTTAATTAATAATATAGAATGAGATCATCCAGACTATTTTAAAAGTCTAGATCAAACAGTCTCTGTTTTTCAAAAATATGTGAATAAATTAACAAAAAATCAATTATTAATTATTAATGCTGATGATAAGGCTTCAAAGAAAATTAAAACCAAATCCAAAGTTTTTAGTTTTGGTATTCAAAATTCCAAAGCTAATTTATTAGCCAAAAATATTATCATTAATCCTAAAACCCATACTCAAACTTTCGATGTCTATTTATTTAATAAAAAAATTGATAATTATAGTATATCCATGCCAGGAATTATTAATGTTTATAATGCCTTAGCTAGTATAGCTGTAGCTATTAATTTTGAAATCTCTAGTGTAGAAATTAAGAAAGCTTTAAAAAGCTTTCCTGGTATTTGAAGAAGGTTTGAAAATGTAGGGAAATATAAAGGGGCTACAGTTATCTCTGATTATGGCCATCATCCTACGGCTGTTAGGCAAACCCTAAAAGCTGCTAGAGATTTTTATCCTAATCATAGGATTGTTTTAGCTTTTCAACCCCACCATCATTCAAGAACATTATCCTTGGTTAAGGATTTTGTTAAATGCTTTGATAATGCCGACATTCTGATCTTAGAAGAAATATATGCTGTTCCTGGCAGGGAACAGGAAAAAGAAATTAAATCAATTAATTCAGAGGATTTAATTAAAAAGATTCAAAAGCATAATCCTAAATTAGAAATATTGTATTCTAAAGATAATGAAGAAATGTTAAAAAGAATAGATCAAAATGTAAAAAAGAAAGACGTACTTATTATTATGGGAGCAGGAAACATATATAACTTGATTAAAAGTCTAAAATAAGGATAACATTGTGGGCTTGCATTAATTCCATTTATGTGTTATACTATAATCATTAAAATGAATCGATGAATCTTAAAAGGGAGGTAAAATAATGAATTTGTTAAAAGTTATTACACAAAACCAAAGTGTTTTTTGTTATTATTCAATTATAGGTTTATTCATTATGATATGCTTTTTTTCAATATGGGAGACAACAGCTAAGCAATGTACCCATAAAGAAATGCGTTATAATATTGGGAAATATTACGAATTTGAATCAAATATGTTTTTAGGAGACTTATTATTTTCTAACAACAGTAATTTTTATTGGTTAATAAGTCATACAATACCAACGATATTCAAAATAATTAGTATTATAGCCATAGTAACAATTATTATTGTTTCAATCGTAATGCATTCATCAATCATTGCCTTGGTCCTAGTTTTTATGTCAATTGTAATGTATTTTTTAGGCCAAACGTTAGCATATATAATTGAGATTTTATTATTCTTAATAGTTCTGACCGTGAGTCTAACTATTAAAGCTGTTAGATTTTGTAAAAAGTAAAGATAAATTTAGTTGCGTTTTAGCTAGAAACAAATTTTAAAAAGGGAGAAAATATTATGAAAAACGACGGAGAGACAACTATTTATAAAGTCCGCATAGGAGAAACGATCTTTGAGATAGATGAATGTCATGGATGTCCTGCGGCGAGCCAAATCGCTCCGACATTTAGAACTCAAACTGAAATGTTAAGTTTAAGTATGGGGGATGGTGGGCAAAGGCACATGCAATGTCATTATGGACCTAGCTGGGTAGGATATCCTACTCCAGTAGAGCAGGGTAGATGTCCGCGAATTGTTAAGCCAAGAAGTAAGAAAAAAAACAAAATAGCCTCCAAATAGTCAAAAGAACCTTTAATAGCCTTGATGGCGCAGAACCATCAAGGCTATTGATTTTTTATATATAAAAAGCGAGATATTGACAATAACCAAATATTATGGTAAGATAATGACAGTTAAATATTCTTTAACTATTAATATGTCATTTAAAATTATTATTATTCTTGAAAAGGATGGTGCAATGTGATTACAACGAAAGAAATAATTACCTTAGTAAGTTATTTTATTGATTCAATGATTGGATTTATTCCAGAGAAAAACATTGAAATTCTTTTTTGCGAAGTTCAAAAGGAATTAAGGCTTAAGAATCTTAACGTTTTAAATCATTTAAGTTTAGACCCCGCAGCTAAAGACAGGAACCCCTCCAAGGTGTTAAATGGAATATTCTATGATCATAACGCCACGTATGATTTAGAAAAAGGTTACTATTATTTGAAACCAACATTTTCCCAGGAAATCAAAATAAAAATGGAAAACATGACTTTGGAACAATGGGGTATTATTAAGGAAGCAGTTGCTGCATCTTTGGCTAGTTTTGCTCCGCTTATTGATAAAAAAGAAGGAAGGTGAAAAATGGAAGAAAAAAAACCAGTTGACGTGATTATGGCGGTCCTATACTTTATTTGGTTCAAAAAGGGTTTTATTAACGGAGAAGGAATATATCCTTTCTTTCTTATCATAAGAAAAGTTCTTAAAGGGCTTGATTCAAAGCTCCTTGATTTTCTAGCAACAGATCTAGAAAATCATGATTTGTATCCTGATACTATATTGATTAAGGGATATCGCAATCATGAGTTTAGTTATAAACTAGCTGATAGAAGCTATCGTATAGAACCAGAATATGTAGGTATGTACAAAACGAAGTTTGAGATGCTAAATGAATATGATATAAGCAGTCTTGATCTGGCTATAGACAGAAGTTGGGTTATGGTTTTACAAAATCCGTCTCTCATTAGGGAAGGAGGGAGCAAACATGCCTTCTAAAACATTTACTCATCCAGAACTTCCGTCCGGATGGATATTTCTTCGAAACCAAGATAAGGATCATATAGGTGATCTCAAACTGAAGGAATATAAATTAGGAACTTGTTGCTATGATTTAGATGGCAACAAAATAAATGTTCTAAATTATGTTCCAGTCTTTGTACCGGAATATGTATTTAAAGATTTTCAAGAAAAAGCTATTAATAGGAAAATATCTTGTGTTTTCAAGAAAGATCCACAAGATAACAAACCGCCCTGATGTGACATCAGCGCGGTTTTCTTTTTAAGTATAGACATCTAAGAAAAAATATGGTATACTTGGGGGATTAAAGTTTTAAAACTTAAATATGCCAAAAGCAACAAAAAAAGAAGTATCTAGTCAAGATACCATAAATGTTTATGGTGTTAAGGTACATAATTTAAAAGATGTTGATGTCAAAATACCAAAAAACAAATTGGTAGTTTTTTGTGGTGTTTCAGGATCAGGTAAAACATCATTAGCTTTTGACACTATATATGCTGAAGCAGAAAGAAGATACGTAGAATCATTATCTTCTTATGCCAGACAATTCTTAGGAATAAAAGAAAAACCAAATTTAGAAAAAATTGAAAATCTTTCTCCAGCCATATCTATAGACCAAAGATCATTAATGAGAAATCCCAGATCTACTGTAGCTACCATAACCGAAATTCATGATTATTTAAGAGTTTTGTTTGCTAGAGTCGGGACCCCCATTTGTCCCAAATGTGGAATTAAAATTACTCATCAATCATCTAGCCAAATAGCTAAACAAATAATCTCTTTACCCAAAGATTCTCATTTCTATATCTTAGCCCCTATCCTACAAGGAAAGAAAGGAGAACATAAGGGAGTTTTAGAAGAAGTATATCGTCTTGGATATCCTCGTGTTCGTTTTGATAAAAATGTTTGAAGAACCGAAGAATTAATGAATCAAGAAATTGATAAACAAAAAAAGCATGATTTGGAAGTAATTATTGATGATATTGTTATCGATAAAGATTTAGAAAAATCAAGAATTTCTGATTCTGTAGAATTAGGTTTAAAAATTGGTAAGGGGATAATTCATATTTCTTTTATTGATCAAAAGAAATCCGATATTATTTACAGTGAATTATTTGCTTGTCCAAAATGTGGATTTAGTTTACCAAAAATAGAACCAAGACTATTTTCTTTTAATAATCCCTATGGCGCTTGTCCTGACTGTATGGGGCTAGGTGCTATTAATTCTGTTGATCCAGAATTAGTAATTCCCAATAAAGATTTAACTATCGCTGAGGGTGCTATTATTCCCTGAATGCGTGCTTCTCATAGATTGGGTAGGCAAGGATATTTCTATTATCAATTAGAGAAGTTAGCTGAAAGATTAAATTTTGATTTAAATACCCCCGTTTCTAAATTACCAGAAAAAATTGTTAATATTATTCTTAACGGAGATGAAGAATTTGAAGGAGTTATCACCAATCTAGAAAGAAGATGAAAAGAATCAACTTCTGATTTTGCCAAACAAGAAATCGAAAAATATATGCACCATGCCATTTGCAAGACCTGTAATGGTAAAAGATTAAAAAAAGAAGCATTAAGTATTTTAATTGACAATAAAAATATATCTGATGTTTCTTCTCTAACTATTGAAGACGCTTTATCATATTTCGAAGAATTAAAAAACAAATTAACCGCTAATGAGAAAACAATTGCTACTCCTATTCTAAAGGAGGTAATTTCTCGTCTAAAATTCTTAAATGACGTTAGTTTAGAATATCTGTCTTTATCCAGAGAATCAACTACCTTATCCGGAGGAGAAGCTCAAAGAATTAGATTAGCTACCCAGATTAGTTCTGGATTATCTGGTATTATCTATGTTTTAGATGAACCTTCTATTGGGTTACATCCCCGTGACCAGGAACGCCTTATAGCCAACCTAAAACGCCTCAGGGACCTTCAAAACACGGTTATAGTAGTTGAACACGATCCTCAAACTATTATGGCTGCAGACTGGGTTATAGAAGTAGGCCCAGGAGCTGGAAAACATGGAGGGGAAATTGTTTTTTCCGGGACCCCCAAGGATTTATTAAAATCAGGTACTCTTACCGGACAATATTTATCTGGTAAATTAAAGATTCATTTATTAGATAAAACTAAAGACAGGGGAAATGGTAAATTCATTACCATCAACCATGCTAACAAATTCAATTTAAAAGATCTAACCGTTTCTCTTCCTTTAGGGAAAATGATTGGAATAACCGGAGTTTCTGGATCTGGTAAATCAACCCTAACTCTAGAAGTTTTAAATAATGGAATCATTAACTATTTTAGATCTATCGGAAAGATAGGCTATCTTAATTTAGATAATGATAATTTATCTAGCGATTACAAAAACATTTCTGGTTTAGAGAATATTGATAAAATAATTATGGTAGATCAATCTCCTATAGGTAGAACTCCAAGATCTAATCCTGCTACCTATACAGGGGTATTCGATCACATTAGATATATTTTTTCTCAAGCAGAATTATCTAGAATCAGGGGATATGATCAAGGTAGGTTTAGTTTTAATGTTAAGGGGGGAAGATGCGAGACTTGCGAAGGACAAGGTTTCCAAAAAGTAGAAATGTATTTGTTACCCGATATCTATGTTACTTGTGATGAATGCGAAGGAACCAGATTCAACGATGAAACATTAGAAGTAAGATACAATGATAAAAACATTGCTGAAATTTTGAGTATGAGTGTTTCGGAAGCTAAATTATTCTTTATGGATATTCCTCAAATCAAAACAAAACTCGATTTATTAGATCAGGTTGGGTTAGGGTATATGAAATTAGGACAATCAGCAACTACTCTATCTGGAGGAGAAGCCCAAAGAATTAAATTAGCAGATGAGCTATCAAGAAGAGACACAGGAAGAACCCTATATATTCTTGATGAACCTACTACCGGATTACATTTTGATGATATTAAAAAATTAGTTAACGTTTTAAATCTTTTAGTAGAAAAAGGAAATACTGTTATTGTTATTGAGCATGAGATAGATGTGATTAAATCTTGTGATTGGATTATTGATTTGGGCCCAGAAGGAGGAGTTAAGGGAGGGCAAATCATATTCGAGGGAACCCCAGAAGATTTAAGGAAAGAAAAGAAATCATATACGGCTAAATTCTTGAAATAAAAAGTTTTCCACAGGTAGTCTTGATTTAATTTTTTATTTTTGCTATGCTTATAGTATATAAAATTAAGCTAAAACAATATGTCTGAACAACGAGGATGAAAACTACATTTCCCTTTTTTAGGAAAAGATCCAGCAAAACAAGCACAATCTGAAAAACAGATTTTAGAACAAATAGAAAATAGAAAAAACGAGGGGAGTATTTTGGAACAAGAAAAATCTCTTAAAGAAACAGTAGACGAATATAATAAAATATATACCGAGAATTTTCCATCTGATAATCCAGAAAAGAATTTTAAAATATCTACAAAAAGAGGAAAAGATGAAAAAAGTGGTAAATTTGTTTTTGAATTAGTTCTCGATAACCCTCCAGAAGGATTATTCGATGAAGAGGTAGAAGAAATAGAAGATGTTCGTTCTTTAGACGAGATTAAGGCTTTCTCAGATAAAAAGAAAAAGATAGGTTTAGTGGCTCCTCTTCTTATTAATTTCGAAAGAACAGATAATCCCTCTAAGATTAAAAGTGAGATAGAAAAAGTTATAAATAAATTTAAAAAAGAAAAAGAAGACGTAAAGAATGCTACAAGTCCGCTCAGTTTTGACGAATTTGCTAAAATATTAGAAGATAACAAAAAAGAAAAGATTTAGAAGAATAATTATAGCGTTATCAATTAAAAATGAACCCCCAGACAATTTTGTCTGAGGGTCATTTTTTTGTTATTTGGAATTTAAACCTATAAGAAAATAGTCTCTTCTGGACTCGGTCCAACCGAGAGTACGGAGATTTCAACATTTATCAAATCCTGTATGTAATTTATGTATCTTATCAGTTCCCTGGGTAGCTCTGAATACTTTCTGCAGTTTCTCGTTGATCTCTCCCATCCAGGAAGATATTCATAATGTGGCTCGACGTTGTTCCATTCGTATTGAAGAGTAGGAAAATTATTTATAACCTTAAAGCCTTCAACATAGTATGTACAAATCGGAATTTGATCCAATGTGTCCAGGACATCTAGCTTCATTAGGGCTATACTATTAGGAGAATTTAGTCTGATAGCGTGTCTTAATGCCGGAATATCAATTGCACCACAACGGCGTTTTCTTCCAGTTGTCGCACCAAATTCGTTTCCTTTTTTTGCGAGTATCTCGCCGATATCACCTAGTTCTGTAAGAAATATGCCATTTCCTACTCTTGTAGCATATGCTTTCGTAACTCCGAGCACATCTCCTAAATATTTAGGAGAAATACCCAAGCCGGTAAATATAGAACCTACAATTGTACTGGAGCTGGTTACGTCTGGATAAGTTCCAAACGTATTATCCAAAAGAGCACCTTGTGCTCCTTCTGCTAAGATGGTTTTTCCGTCTCGCAATGCCTCGTAAATCCAACTACTTGTATCAGTTATGTATGGCTTTAAGATTTCTGCATAACGCAGATAATCTTCTACAACAGATTTATCAATTTCAAGAAGTTTTTTTCTATAAGAATCTTTATTAACGACAGGAACATAATTGTTGTTTAGAAGGTGATTAATATAACAGATTCTTTCTTCTTTTTTTTCAGCTAGGATTTGTTCAAAAGATGGATTAAGCATATCACCAATGAGTATTCCATCTCGAGATACTTTTTCTGTAAGTGCAGGACCAATACCACGTTTTGTGGTATCTATTTTGCTTGATCGCATATCTTCAAGTATTTGATCAAGTAAAATGTGCCAGGGAAAAATTATCTGACATCTAGAGTCTATTAATAATTTAGTTCGTAGACTTTCTTTTGTCAGAGATTGGATTACTCCCATTTCATCAATTAAGGATTTAGGGTCTATTACCACCCCTGATCCTAATATCGCTTTTTTACCCCATAGTATCCCTGAAGAAATAAGATGAGTTACAATAGTTTTTCCTTCATGAACTATGGTGTGTCCAGCATTATTACCGCCGGCAAACCTAGCGACTGCTTTGTAGATCGAATTGTTACTTAGCTTATGAACCAATTTGCCTTTTGCTTCGTCTCCCCATTGGAGACCGATAATACCGTTTATCTTTCCTAAACCTAACTTTGACATAAGACCTCCTTAATAAAAATATTTCAACTTTAGTTTAAATTCGTATTGCTTTGTTAAGGTCCGAAAACCTCGTCTGGTTGTTTTAATCATCGGTATCCTATCATAAAAGTATATATCTGTCAACGATAAGTCAGGGCAAGATATTTTAACTCTTTTAGCTATTGTTTTCTTTTTTAAAATATGATACAATAGTTTTATCTAATAAACATCTAAATAAATACCAATATGTCTGATGATTCATACATTATTGAGTTAAAAGAAAATATTAAAAGACATCTTAATTCTTACATGGATATTTTGTCTTCTATTCGTTCTAACAAGGTCAGTGCCTCAACTGTAGAGAACATTTTAATTGAATGTTACGGTTCCCATTCTCCTTTAAAGAACTTAGCCAACATTGTTGTTCAGCCACCAAATGTTTTAATTATTGAACCTTGAGATGTCAGTATCTTAAACGAAATTTCTCATGCTATTGAAAATTCTCCTTTAAGTATTTCTCCTCAGAAAGATCAAAAATTTCTAAGATTATCTTTTCCGGCCTTAACTTCTGAGAGAAGAGAACAACTAATTAAAATGGTTAATGTAGAAAAAGAAAAAGCCAGAGTAGAAGTTAAGCATATCAGAGAAGATGCCATTAAAAAAACAAATAACGATCTAAAAGATCGAACCATTTCTGAAGATCAGAAGTTTTTTCAAGAAAAAGAAATTCAGAAAGCTGTTGATGATGCTAATTTAAAAATTGATGATTTAACTAATAAAAAAGAAGTTGATTTGCGTAATAATTAAAAACCCATGTTCTATTTCCTAATAATCCTTACAATCCTAGTAATTATCCATGAATTAGGTCACTTTTTAACAAGTAGACTATTTAAAGTTGATGTAGAAGAATTTGGTTTTGGATTTCCTCCCAGGATTGCCTCTTTTAAGAAGAATGGAACAACCTATGCTATTAATTGTATTCCTTTAGGAGGGTATGTTAAAATTAAAGGAGAAGACGGAAAAGCAGAAATTGGAGATAAAACTAATTTTTCTAATCAGTCAATCTGAAAAAGATCTTTAATTATTGTTGCCGGAGTTACCTTTAATATTATTTTAAGTTTTGTTATTCTTAGTTTACTCTTTTCTTTTGGTATGCCTACCATGGGAGATAGTACCGAAGTTAACCAACTAGTTCAAAGAGGAGCTACAATCAAAAGTAAAGAAATTATTGTTAACCAAATTATTAAATCCTCTCCCGCAGAAAAAGTATTAAAAACAGATGATAAAATAATTGGTTTTGGATTACCCAATTCTTTTATGGCAGATATCTATACTATTCAAGGTTTCCAAAGCTTTGTTAATATGCACAAGGGAGAAGAAATAGTTTTAAAAGTTCAAAGAAATAATAAAGTATCAGATATAAATATAACTCCAAGGATTAATGTTCCTAAAGGAGAAGGAGCTATCGGTATGGGATATACTGGTGCTATTCTATACACTTTCCCATTTGGAAAGAATTTTATTGAAGCTGGGAAATATATTGGGCAAACAGTTAATTTAATGTTTCATTCTATTGGAAAGGCGTTTATCTCCATCTTTAATTTTAAAACAGTTTCCAAAGAAGTTGCTGGTCCTGTAGGCATTGCCGTTTTAACAGGAAAAATCTCTAAAATGGGATCCAGTTTCTTCTTTGTTTTCATGGCTTCTTTATCTATCAATCTTGCTTTCATGAATTTATTACCCATTCCTGTATTAGACGGAGGGAAATTATTCTTTCTTTTAATTGAAAAAATTAAAGGGTCCCCATTAAATAGGGCAATAGAGAATTATGCTACTATTGTTGGTTTTGCCTTTTTAATGTTATTAATGGTCATTGTTACCGTTAAGGATATAATCAATTTATTTTAAAAAATATATATGTTACAATCAAAACTATTTCTACCCTTACAAAAAGAAGTTTCTCAAGAAGAAACATCCATTAACAGCCAACTCTTAATTAGGGCTGGGTTTATAGACAAAGAAATGTCCGGAGTATATAACTACCTACCATTGGGTTTGCGTACCCTACGTAAGATAGAGAATATTATCAGGGAAGAAATGAATTCTTTAGGGGGTCAGGAAATATTGATGCCAGTTTTATCTTCTATTGAAAAATGAAAAACAACCGGCAGGGATAAATTAGATGTGGATATTCTTTATCGCATGGAAAATACTATTCTTAATCCTACTCACGAAGAAATAGTAACACCCTTAATTGGAAAGAATATATTTTCCTACAAAGATCTTCCTGTAGCTGTCTATCAAATTCAAGACAAATTTAGAAACGAGCCTCGTGCTAAATCAGGACTTCTACGTTGTAAGGAATTTATCATGAAAGATCTCTATTCTTTCCATACTGACGAAGATGATTTAAATAATTTCTATGAAAAAGCAATCAAATCTTATCAAACTGTTTTCAATCGTTTAGGGTTAGGAGATATCACCTACAAAACATATGCTTTGGGAGGATCATTCAGCCCCTATTCTCACGAATTCCAAACAGTCTCCAATACCGGAGAAGATACTATATATTTATGTGAGAAATGCGGAGTAGCTATTAACAAAGAAATAATCAAGAATCAGAAATGTTGTCCGGAATGTCAAAATGAAGATTTAAAAGAATTAAAAGCTATTGAAGTTGGAAACATATTTAAATTAGGAACTAAATTCTCCGATGCTTTCAATATTAAATTTGCTGATGAAAGCGGCGCCAAGAATCCTGTCATTATGGGATGCTATGGTATGGGACCATCAAGAATACTGGGAACAATTGCTGAAGTATTTAATGACGATAAAGGTATCATCTGACCAGAGAATGTTGCTCCTTTCAGATTCCATGTACTGAGTTTATTAGGAAAGGACGAAGAAAAGAATTCTCAAATACAAAAAATAGCTAATGAAATATATGAATCATTACTAAAAGAAAATCAAGAAGTGCTATATGATGATCGTTTAGATGTTAGCCCAGGAGCTAAGTTAGTTGGTTCTGATCTAATCGGTTTGCCATATAGAATAATTATTAGTGAAAAATCTTTAGATCTTAATATGATCGAAATTAAGCAAAGATCAGAATCCAAACCAGAGTTTATAGAATATGTAGATATCTCATCCCTTAAGAAATACTTTAAATAAATTAATATGAATATGAAATTCTTTCAAAATATCTTTAAAAGGTCTGATAGCTTATCTCAGAGTATTGCCTTAGATCTAGGCACTACTAAAGTTTCTATTTATGTAAAAGGAAAGGGAATTGTTATTAAAGAACCTTCCGTTGTTGCTTTAAATATTAAAACAGATCAGATTATTGCTATTGGTAAAGAAGCCGAAGCTATGTTAGGGAAAACTCCTGGACATATAT
>Ga0209340_1001309_pt1 | contig 18598 bp, 15 predicted proteins | sample EPASupsiteSAE323_FD_187266 | JGI IMG/M metagenome (GOLD analysis project Ga0209340, IMG submission 187266) | Bioremediated contaminated groundwater from EPA Superfund site, New Mexico - Sample SAE3-23 (SPAdes) (version 2) | ecosystem: Environmental > Aquatic > Deep subsurface > Groundwater >... | reverse complement strand
GCATTTTCTCCGCCGACAGCCACTTTTGCACCGAATATGCCAGGGTCCTGCCGTTTTCCGCCAGGATATTCAGATCAATATCTCCACCAGGAATATATTCCTGGACTATCAAAGGCAGTTTATTATGCCGGCCTTTATGGCTAATATACCTGGCCAATTCCCTATACGAATCTAACCTTCTTACCCCCTGCCCGTTACAAAGATCAAGCGGCTTGACCATAACCGGATAAGCAAAGTTTAGACGCCCGATATCCTGCGGAACGCTTAACAAAGCCGTCCGGGGGAAAAGAATGGAATTATTCTTCAGGAAACAGGCGAACTCCCACTTATTATGCAGCATTTCCAACTGCGAGGACGCGGCGGTGGGGAATATCTTTACTGCGGGAGAAAGCGAATCCCTTATCTTCGAAAGCAGCTGCGCGCCTCCGACATCGGCGGCCAGAACCAGATCTATTCTCTTCTTCTCACAAAGCCGGTTGATACTGTCGATCAAACCCTGTGAAGGATTTTTAAATTCAGACCGCGCTGATCCGGAATACCCGCGGCAATACCTGGAGAGTTTAACCGAATAAAAACCTTTAACACCCCAAACATAACATTTCATCCCGGAAGACTTCAAAGCCCGCAAAAGCACCAAAGCGAAATCTTCTTCCAAAGCGAGAATAAGTATATTCATCCGCCTCCTGGGGTAAAAAATATGGCGCCGCCTGAACTTTATTAAAGCTTCAACCGATAAACTCCCCCGGCATATCTGGTAATATATAAATATGTACCGCCGGGACTGAAAGTCATAGCCGCGGCCCCTGCTCCGGGCGGCAAGTCTCCGCTAATATCCTGCCAATTACTGCCGCCGTCTAAGCTCAAATAGATCCTGCCTTCATTTGTTCCACCCCATTGCACTAAACTCACCGCGATTTTTCTAGAATCTGCCGGGTCAATGGCTATCGCTTCCGCGCTCCCGTTACCGGGGAATTTCTTTAAAAGCTTCCAGCTTTTTCCGTGATTATTAGAAACATAAAGACAAGGCCCGGACTTATCCCCTGCCGCGTACATAATCCCTTCTTTACTTATTGCGCTGTCAAACACCCAATCCATTTCAGCAAGCGTGCATCGCCATTTCTTACCGGCATCTTCGCTTAAATAGACGCCTCCCCATTTACCGCAGGCGCCCCAAATAATTCTCTTAGAATCGGCAGGGTCCACACTCAAAGCATTGTAAATCCTGATTGCATCCGGCTGGGATTCCAGCCTTTGCCAGGTCCTGCCGGCGTCTTGCGACTTAAATATACCGCCGCCGTCATCCCCGTCTATCCCCAGATAAACCGTATCCTTATTATTCGGATCAACCGCCAGCGCGCGCGGATAACCTTGTCCCCACATAGTATTTACTTTAGGGCGCTTTTCCGGTAATCCCTGCCTTATGACTTCAAAGGTCTTACCGCCATCATTACTTAAGATAACTTGATTTATGTTTCTGCCCCAGGGAGATGCTGTGGCGATCATTCTCTCTCCCCCTAAAGACGCCGCTCTCCAGATATGTCCGTTTATATCATCTTTGTAACCTCTTTGCGGATAAACAGGTAAATAAATCTTCCCGTTGTCTTCACTCTTTAACAAACCGTTATCCATCGTAGCTACATATAAATATCCTTTTTCATCAAAAACAATATCGCTGCCTACTGTATTCGGCGCGCCGGTTATTTTTTCCTGCCAACTCTTGCCTCCGTCATCACTGCGAAACACTCCCCACCAATCTGTCCTAAAAAGAACGTTATTATTAAAAGGATCTATCTTTAAAGCCGTCGGCCTTCCGCCGCCGTTTGCCCAGGCGCGTGTAGGATCTGCCGTCTTATTTGTAATTATCGCCTCATCCACAGATTCCCAATTCTTTCCGCCATCGGAACTTACCAAAACCCCGCCTTTCCAATCTCTTTCCCAGGCTATTCCTAATATCTTTTCCGATATTGCAACACGAAGCACCTTACTTGACTCCGATAACTGTTCGACGATTTCCCAAGTATGCCCCTCATCAGCGGAACGCCAAAGAGCGTTACCTGCGGCGGCGTATATTAAATCCGGATTGTCTAAAGAGATCGATAGATCAAAGACATTAACCGGGGCCTTTTCATTTCTTATCCAGCGTTTGTCTTGGAAGTTAAACCTGGCGATACCGTCTTTGGAACCTGCCCAGAGATTCTCATCTTGTTTATCAAAAATAACGGCTGTTATCAGTTCTTCTTTATTAAAAGGCTTTGCCTTACCACCCAAGGCTTTCCAGGTCTTGCCGTAATTCTGTGAATACAATACATCACCGCTGTTTGTCCCCGCGCATACTTTACCGGCGGAATAAACGGAGACGGCAATACTCCGGTAACTACCCGGCCGGTCAAATTTGATCCCGCCGGGATAATCGCCGCAAGGGGCCCAGGTATCTCCGGAATCTTGTGAAACAAACAACCCGCCTTTTGTCCCCGCGTATAATACCCCGGAATAATTCCTGGCGGCCGACAAAACAGCCACATTCATATACCCCAGGCCATTGTTGATAAACTGCCAATTCTCTCCCAGGTCATCGCTTCTCCATATCCCCGCCACGTCGGAAGTAAGATAAACCCTGTTCTTTACATTCGGATCAAACTCCACGTTGGGATAACATCCGCCGCCATACCATCCGTAGAATTCCCAATGAGAATCACCCGCAAAAGAAGAACTTCCGCCTAATAGAATTGCCGCTATAAACGGTATAACAAGCGTTAAACGCATTCTACGCTCCTTTTAGAAGTATCTGCCGGAAAACCATTTTAACGAATACCAGATCATCCACCAGGTATCTTTTCCACAACCGTCTCGGTTCAATCATCAACCGCCAGAGCCATTCCAACCCTGTTTTCTGCATCCATAGCGGAGCGCGTTTTAACATACCGCAATAAAGTTCGAAACTCCCCCCCACGCACATAGATACAGGGACATCATACAACTCTTTATATTTAAATATCCATTGCTCCTGTTTAGGGGTGCCTAACCCGACAAAAAGGACGTCCGGTTTGGCATCTTTTAACATCCTAATGATCTTAGCATTCTCCTGCTCATTATTTTCAAAGCCATAAGGCGGGCAATATATACCGGACACTTTCAAACCGGGATATTCTTTCATAAGCCTTTCAGAAGTCAATTTAGCAGCATCCGGCTTCCCGCCTAAAAGGAACACAAAATAGCCTTGCTCCGCGGCCATTTTACAGATATTCGGGAACAAATCTGCCCCGCTGACTCTTGTTTTTAAAGGCGTTCCCAGTAATCGCGCGGCCCAGACCAACGGCATACCATCGGCCACAATTAAATCCGATCTGCGATATAGATTCTTAAAATCAATGTTTCTGCTTGTTTGCGCCAGGACATCCACATTAGGGGTAACAATAACCGACGGGGTCTTTTCTAAGATAAGCTGACGCACGGATTGCACAGCTTCCGGCATAGTAAGGTTATGAATGAGGATACCGAGAATATTTACCCTACAAGAGTAGTGTCCGCTCACTTAAGAAATGATTTTCTCAAATACTGTTTTAGGAATGATTAAATCCATACAATTATCAACCGGACAATTTTTATCAAATTTCTGTTTAAAACACCCCAGGCATTTCAACTCCGGCTCGACAATGCTCCCTCTATCGTACAGAAAGAATTCGTGCTTATTGAATATATTATTAATTAAAACCAGTTTCTTTTTCAGTCCAATAGCTATATGCATAGCCATAGTGACCTGGCTTACGATTGTATCACACTGATCCACAAGATCGATAAACCCGGAAAAATCGAAATACCCGGGATATTTCACATCGGCTTTCTTAGCGATGGCCAGATTCTTCTCGTGCTCCTGCGGCCCGCCCAATAAGACAACCTCAAAGCCGCGATCCTTAAGCAAAACAGCCAAATCAATCCAATTGTCATTGCTCCATAATCGAGTGATCCATCTTCCTCCGCAGCCGGTATTCAAGCCAATAACCCTTTTGCTTTTATCTATGCCCGGCCACTGCAAAGAAACTTTCTTCTCAAGGATATATTCTTCCCCGCTGAATTCAAAACCGCAAATAGAGAATATTTCCTGCATATAATTTCTGGTATTGATCTTATTCAGATCATCCCATAATCCCGTCTGCCACTTATCGAGTGCGGCTTTATTGCCTAAAGGCCGGCATTTGCCTCCGGCATCCATACCGAATCCGCTTTTCTTCCCGGCTTTTATCTTTTCTGCCAAGGCGATAGCTTCGTCATCCTTGTCCAAATTGATCAGCCAATCGAATTTCTGCTCGGATAGCCAAAGCGTATTCTTCAATTCAAAATTTAAGGTTTTGTTAACTATTCTCCCCGGCACTAAGTCAGGGAAACAGGTTAACCAAACCACTTCCGCGTTTGGGTATTTTTCTCTTATTTTACTTAACAAGGGCGTCGTCCGGATCACGTCGCCGGCCGCGCCAAGTTTTATGATCAGAATGCGTTTACCAAGTTTCTGATAAATCTTACATTCCTGACAAACCGCACCCTGCGCCTTATGCGGTTTACAAGGCAAGTGACCGTTATAAAACTTACAATCTGCTTTAACTCTACGCATTTTTATCATCTTTCAACCTGTTTAATTATATATTAAACTACGGAACTAACGGCGCTATTTCAAAGGGAGCCTATTCATCAGCAAATACCCCCTGCGTAAAACCAACACCCCAGAATAATAAACCCGCTAAAAATACCGGCAGTGAGTAAATAAACTTTACTACATAAATAGGCCTGCTTCTAATGATCCGCAAAACAATCCTGCAGAATTTAAGTGTTATAATTGCCGGCAACAAAAATAATGGCCATAACCACAGATAATAAAATTTGCCTTTGCTCTCCCGCCTTCTGTAAATAAGGATATATTTACCTAACACGATCTGATTCTTAAAGTATCCTGTCCAACTCTCCCTGAATATATGCTTAACTTTAGCTTCGGGGATAAACCAGATATCAGCGTATTCTCCGGCCTTCAAACAAAATAAAACATCCTCCGAAGCCCTGATCTCCGGGAATCCTCCTGCTTTCTCAAAGATTTCTTTAGAACAATATAAGTTACAAGAAGGGACAAACTTCTTTTTCCTGTTTTTCCCCTGTGCGACATATTCGTTGAATTGTAACAAATACTGGCCTATCGCCAGCCAATTGTTAGCCTGTGTCTCATCTAAAATAATCCCGCCGCCCCCTATTATCTTCCCGTTCTCGTAAGCCTCAATGATCTTGCCGATCCAGCCATCAGACAATACCACATCGGAATCAATAAATATCAAGACCTCTCCCGTTGCCTGTTTGACCCCGAGATTCCGCGCCTGCCCTGGAGAAGATTTGTCTTTCAGGAAAACCGGTCTGACCGCATTCTTGTATTTACGAATAATGTCCATAGTCAATCCGTCATCGGAGGAATCCACCACTATTATTTCCTTCATTTCTGAATACCCCTGACTGATGACGGAATCCAATGTCCGTTCAATTGTGCGGGATGAATTATACGAAGGAATAATTATGCTGACTGACCTCATTCTTCCGCCCTGGGAGTGATATCTTTACTGTGCAGGATCAATCCAACAAAGAAAAAGAAATACCAGTTATACGCCAAATAATACAACAGGTTATCCCCCAAACAGGTAACCAAATAGCTGATAACAAAAGCGGCTAAAACAGCCGATTCAAAAGTTAAAACTCCTTTAACCTTATGATAGGTATTTCTAATCAAAGAAACGAAAATAGACAAAAACGCCATTGTCCCGAAAATCCCGGTCTCAAATAAAATCTGCAGAAGAGCGCTATGGGCTGCCATTCCTCTACCAACCGATGTAGTTATAAAACTCCGGGAATAATTCATAAACGAAGATAAACCTTTCCCCCAGAGAAAACTTCTTGCAATCTCCGGTAATGTCTTCTTCCATAACTCCATTCTCCAAGCCCAGGAATTCAATCCGCTGTCCAAATTACCGGTAGTGTGATAAGTCAAATCCTGAAGCCTGGATAACACAGACTTATTCAGCAACAACAGAAAGGGAACAGTTAAAGAAAAGAAAACATATTTTTTCTCCTTCAACCAGCCATAAATGATAAAAAACACCCAGCAGGCCGCCCAGGCGCTTCTTGTCTTTGTCCCTAATAATAAGACAAAAAGCGCAAACAGATAAATAGTTAATATGTTCCTCTGCGGACTTTTCAATTTGAAGAGTCCGGCCTTCAACACATAAAAACCCAACACAATAGCGAACAAGATATAAAATGCCAGTATATTTGGATGTGTAAATGTTCCATAAATGCGGATTCCGGCATCGCTGAAATATTTGCCGCCGCGGAATAACAGGTCATAATAGGCGAAGATAACCGGTAAAACAGTGGAAAACAATAATATCTTCAGCCAGCGTTTCTTATCAAATTCATCTTTGATAAAATAAACCGGCAGATAAAACATCGCCGCGTAAGTTAATAGATTCAGCCAAAGCTTCACGGCATCGCCTTTTTCCGGGGAATAAATTATGGTTATTCCGCAGATCAACAAAAATATCATCCAGTTCCTGGTTAATTGCAGCGGCCTGCGTCTGCTGATCTGTTTGGAAATATGCAAAAACCACCAGAAGACCAATATAATTAAGTTGATCATCCCGCCCACACCAACGTTAATTCCCAGGAAATAAATCTTGCTTTCATTCAAAGCCGGATCAAGTAATGCTCGGCTGAAAATAATTATTGTCAACATTAAGGCGGGATTCTTAAGAAATAAAACGAACAAGATGCAGATAACCGGCACGGAGAGAATATAAATAGGCTTATTGATAAATACCGGATAGAAATGCATAAATAGCTTGGCGAAAAAGAAAGCTATTATTATGCTTAAGCCTGCGACCAGGCTATTGCGCGGCAAGTTGGACATAAAGCTCCTCTATGTCTTTTACTGTTTTCTTTATATCGAACCTCTCACTGCGCGTTCGATAACCGTTACTGCCGATGCGCTTGCGCAACTCTTCATCTTTAAGTAACCTCACAACGGCTTCCGCCCAACCCGCATCGCTGAACGGATCCAACAACACTCCGTTCTCCCAAGCATTGATAAAATCGTCATTACACCCCACTCCCTGCGAAATAACGACAGGGACTTTCATACTCATTGCTTCAAGTATGGCGATAGAATGCAATTCCAGGAATGAAGACAAAAGGAAAATGTCAGTTATTGTTAATAATTCATTTATACCTGCTTGGAAGCCGATAAACTTTATATAGGAATTTAGCCCAGCAGAATTCACGTTCTCCTGGAATTCCCCCAGCAAAGGCCCGCTCCCGCAAATCACGAAGACCGCATCAGGACATTGCCTGATCACCTCCGGTGCGATACGTAATATCAAATCTATGTTCTTTTCCGGGGCAATACGGGCAGGTGTTAAAATTATTCTCTGCCCTTCTTTGATCCCGAAGTTCTTCAATATGGTATCTTTCTCTTCTGTAAAGGCAGCATCTATAGGTATCCCGTTTTGTAACACTCTTACCCTACCCTGACTATAATGGTTATTACTCAACAGAAAATCCCTGTTCTGTCTTGTCAATACGATAACAACTTCGGATTGATTTTGCAGATATTTCACATATTTGTACTGCCGGCTTATTCCCCGTCTTCTACTAAAATCTTCCGGTTCTAAATAACGAAAGTCGTGGACGTGCTCAACGATCTTTCTGCCGGTGATCTTAGCCGCGAAAAGCCCCCAGATATGCGCGTTAAAAGTATGCGTATGCACAATATCAATCTTATGCTTAAGGATATACTTAACCAATCGCGCTATGATCCCAACACTGGCTAAGCTTTTAATTTTATGATCCCCTTTAGCATATTTAAATAGCTTCAGGCCTTCACGCGCTTGAAACCTTTTTTCTATCGCTCCGCCATAAGAATATGCCACATGGCATTCAAATTTATCCTTATCAATGGCATTGACCAAATTAAATAAATTAGTCTCCGCCCCCCCTAAATCTAGTGTTTTTATTATATGCAGTACGCGTATGTTCTTAAGCATTGACATTCCAAATAAATCTATGTTTCAATGAACTATTATTTCCTATCATAACCATAAAATTTATCGAAAATATCTAAGCCAACGCGGGACTTAATCTGCTGTTCTTCATTTAACAAACCACTATCCATTAATTTCTGGAATTTATTACGAAAACTGACATACTTTTCACTATAGCTATGCTCGTTATATACTACTCGATTGTTTGTATTTTCTAACCCTTTTGATAGATCCCGGATAACCGGAACTTCATATATACCATTAGAATCATACATATCCACGAGTAACCTAATAAGTAATAATTTAAAACCCTCATCTAAGAAAGGTCCTTTGCTATTTTGAAAATGCCGATATGTTCCGATAACGTAATTAAAGTGGATAAAATCTTCCTCGGAATTAAGATATCCTATCCGTTCTGGCGCTGTCAAACATTGCGGTAACAAAGTAATATCAAATATATGCTTTTTCCCGTTTATTATGCCGATGTGTCCTTTATGTTGCCAGGGTTTAAAGCTTTTTACCCAATTCAAATCTATCATCAATTCCCAGGTGGAAGTTAAATAAAATAATCCGTTCTCCTTATACCATTTGTCCCAAACCTGACTAACTCCATAGCACGCGTATCCGGATTCAACACATTTTTTATAATGCCCCGTAAGAAAGTCTTTTTTCTTTATAAACAAATCGGCATCGTGCCAGAGAACATATCTTGTTTGGGTCGCTTCGCATCCGCGCACAAACTGCAGCCAATTGTTCATACCCGGATTCTTAAAATGGCCTGTCAACAACTGTTCGAAAGGACTCAATTCCACAAGACGGAACGGAATTTTAGAGTATCTCTTTCTTAACTGTGCAAATTCTTCTTTAAAAACTGCTGTCGTCTGATCCGGGATAACCAAAATTTCATTCAAATAATCTGCTTCTTGAGATAAACAAACTTCCATAGCTATCTTGAAAAAGACCGGCAAATCTCCAGGCACCATAAGAAGCACCGAATATCCCGGGGCTAAAGATTGTCTATTGTTTTTCCAGCGCGAATAGAATATTTCCCAAAGTTTACTTTTCATTACGTTAGGATATTCTCATAAACAACTTCGTATTTTTTAGCCACTGCAGACCAATCATAATTTTCTCTGACATATTTGAAAGCGTTATTAACCAAAGTGTCCCTAATATTTTCGTTGTCCAATAAATATCTCATCTTTTGATATAGATCATCTGCATTATTCGGCTCAACTAAAATACCGGTCTTATTATCTTCCACTATTTCCGGAATGCCTCCGACTACGCTAGCAACCACCGGGCATCCGCTTGACATCGATTCAATTGGGACCAATGGAAAAGGATCCTGGAATACCGACGGGACAACACAGAAATAGGCAATATTATAAAGGGAGACCAACTCATTATGAGGCACAAACCCTGTAAAAACAACTTTGTTGCTGATTGCTTTGGATAGTTCTTGAATCCTTCTAATGTACGGACTATCACCACTGCCAGAGAACCAAGAGCTGCCGACTATCACTAATTTCAAGCCGTTCTTAGTTGCTACTAATCTTTTAAATGCCTGGATAAGACATTCCACACCTTTCTCTTCGCATACTCTTCCCACATATAATACAACTTTCTCGTTAGGTCCAATTGATAGTTTGATTTTCCATTCCTTTAGACTGGGATTATTTTGGTCAATTCTATGAAATTCCTTTGTCGAAACACCATTATGAATAACCTTAATCTTGTTTTCACTAACGGAATAATAATCTAGAATCCGTTTCTTCACATAATTAGATACAGTAATAATCTTGTCAGTTGCATCTATAACTTCCTTATACTGCCGAGTTAAATATTTATGTTCAAATAAGAAATCATTATGCATATGTAAGATGATCTTCGCGCGAGGATACATTTTCTTAATAGAACTAATACAGAAGAGATTATTATGTATATGCACTATATCCGGTTTCAAATTGATCTTACGTCTAATTTGGCTTAAGAAAAAGAAGTTGAACAGATTAAATATGCCTTTTCTTGCCAGCTTATTAAATAATCCTTGGACAATCAAGATGACTTTAGCGGTTTCAAAACAATGGAATGAAATATGCGGACTATCCGATGGCAATGCTATTTCTTCATCTGTTTGGGATATGACGTGAGCAACAACATCCTTATAGTTGAGCGTCGTCTCAAATATTAATGTTTCAATTGCCCCGCCTTTAATCGGAGGGATTGGCAGATTTGGAGACAATATAATGACATTAAGGGGTTTTGTCACTTAAATTACCTATTATCCTTTCTACTAAATCCTTAATGGTCTTTTGATTGAATCTACGCCATCCTCCGGCAATAAATACTTTCTCTTTAATGACTTCGACAAACTTATCAATCAAATGAATCTGGTCAGCTGTTAACCCGTTTTTCGCTCTATCCAATACTTTGTCGACATCTTCTATTCTGTCAACCTTAAAAGCTATTTCTTTATAAGCATAAAAACAATTGCCGAAGATAACAACAACCTTATGTCTTGCTAAAGCCTGTAATCCAACTGAAGAGTTAATGACAAAAACCATAGAACTTTTATCCAATAATAACTCCAAGTTGTACTTCCTAAGCCAAATGATATCTTTATATTTTTCTTTTAAGTGCGCGTATGATTGCCGAAAGATATCTTCCGGATGCTCTTTAATAACAATTTTATAATCATTGCCGAACTTATCTCGTATCTTTTGGTAACAGAAAACAATAAAATGTTCGATATCCTTAAAATTTGGTGAATTAAATAGGATTTGGGTGTCATCATGCACTTGGAGCGGAATAAAGATAAATTTCTCCGGTAAAGTAATTTTGTCTTCTTTTAACATTGAATTTAAAATCCGCCTCTTCCTGGCAGAAAAATAATTACCGCCCTTTAATTCAGGAAAAAAGTCATAATATCTCCTGATAAAAACACGCATAAAAAAACAGTAAAATCTATCGCGTAAACTTAATTTTATTATGTCCTTTGTTTGAGAATCAGGAAGTGTATTAATACAGTAATCTATACTTGGTTTCTTAAGCGATAGGAACTCTGTAAATGATAGTTTAAATATAGAACTGCGGATATTTACCCCAACAGAATCGACTTGCAAAGTATCATTAAAATATCCGTTCTCCAGGAATAAGACCTTAATGTGATTTCTTTTGGCTATAACTGAACTGGCTTCAAGGAGAAAATCCGCTCCTCCCCACATAATAAGTAAGGCTGGTTTCTCAGCCAACATATATGTATTTACATAACTTGCGACTTTTAACAATCGCTCTTGATAAATCCCAATAAGTTCTCTCTGATCCGGGCTAAAAACAATAGCTGTGCTAAAAATACGCTGCACCTCTTCTTTAGTTAGAAGTCCTCTATCAACAATATGATTATCTAAAGAAAAAACATTCTTTGGATAAGCTCTAACACCATTTTTCTTCAGTAAGATATTTTCTCTAAGATGGAATGTAAAGAACGTCACTTTGAATCCCATATATTCCAACGCTGTCCCCAAAGCAAAGAATAGTTTGAAAAATTCTTCGCTGGGAAGAAAAATGACAATTCTCTTACTATTAATATTCATTTTGTGTTTAGCGCAATTCTAAAACTTTTAACTACGGATAATACCGGATACTATAAAATGAACCTATTTAACAATAATGCTTACGCCTATAAAGACGAACGGGGATTATTCTCCTTTTGTACTCGATAAAATAAAAATAGAATTTGGCTGCTATCCGAGTGAGTATATTGAATGTACCAAAATAGTACATAAAATAATCTGAATGCAATCTTTCATATTTTTGCTTATTTGTTAAATAATCATATATTCCTTGGGCTATTTCTCTGTTGTTATATAAATAAGCATACTTTAATTTAAATTTGTGATAATTAATATCTATAATTTCTTTAGTAATATCCGAACATTCATATTTATCTATGAAATATTTCCTCACATTAAATGCGGATTCTTCAAACTCATAGTTTTTTTGCAACTCTTTTGGCCTACTTGCCGTACATTCAGAAACTCTATAAACCGCCAATGAATCTTCTATATAGCCGACCTTAGTCCATTTTGCAATTTGAAGCCATAATGGATAATCTCCCATCTTGAAACTGTCGATATCTTTATTGCTATGTTCCTTCAAGATATCCTTTTTGAGACAAACAGTAGGCGTCACAATAAAGTTATTTTTCAACAAATCTTCAAAAATAAAGCCGGTGGGAATTAATCTATTCAGAGACCAATTGTGTTTTTTCTTCATTTGGGACTCTTTCTGATAAAAAATACTATAATCACTATGTACCATCCCATAATCAGGATTTGCTTCCAAGAAATCGACCTGCTTCTGCAATTTATACGGATCTGTCCAGTAATCATCGCCTTCACAGAGGGCGATATATTTGCCAGAACACTTAGGCCAGACAAAATTCGATAAAGGGTCAATTCTCTTAGAATATTGATTCTCCACCTGATAAATGGGTTTTATCAACATAGGACATTTACGTGTATATTCCGCTATTATATCTGGGGTACTATCAGTAGACGCGTCATCATGAATAATAATCTCAATCGGGAAATTGGTTTTTTGCATCAAGAATCCCTCAATCGCGTCTTTGACGTATTTTTCGTGATTATATGTAACACAAGTAACACTAATTAACGGGATATTCATATCAAACCCAGCATTTCCTTATTTAACAGTCTGGAATAACAACTCAAATAATGAACCCTTCAATGGCATCAACATCAAACACAGGGATGCCCAATTTTTCGTGTACTTTCTGCCTCTCTCTAAACGAATTATCAATGAATATACTATTCTTACAATTAATACATTCATATTTTTCTTCACTCAGATTTAAATGAATAATCGAATCGAACAAACCGGGACTTATCCGATACTTCACCAGAGAATCAGATAAGTTTACTTCATGCTTCGTTATCAAGATTATCTTCTTTCCCCTATTGAGCATCTGATAAATAAATTGCATCGCCAAATCATTGATTTTATTATTGATAATGATGACATCATCAAAATCAATATAAACAGTATCAAATTCAAGAGTTAGTCGGAATCGATTCTTTAAACAGCGGTCAAGCTCAATTTCGATATCATTGAACAATATTTCAATGTCATAATCAAACGCATCGTAAATTGATAGTAAAGCAAAATTAATCCCCAGCATTCGATAGAATACCATCGTCCCTGAAGTTCGACAGGAAACCTCAAGAAGTTTTAATTTATTATTCTTATCCTTTTTTACTTGAAAATACCAAACACCTCTAAAATTCATCCTGCTATTTATAGTATTTGCTATTAGCGCGATTTCTTCAGTAACCGGACACCTAGTCGAATTAAATGAAATCCCCATATTAACACGATTACGAAACCTCGGGCCAATGAATCGCAACTTCCTTGCTCTGTCCGTAAAACAATCCACGGTTAATTCTTCACCCGGTAAGAATTCCGTCAAAAGAAATTGATCACCATTTTTCTTTAGCACATTTCTTACATCTTCGAGTGAATCACATTTACAGGTATTCTTTCCCCCCTCCCCCACCTTGGGTTTCAAAAAAACTGGCAAATCACTTTTAGGGACGCTGTCAACATTAGCATAAACCTTAGGTACAAAATCCAGATCGGAAAACAACTTGTAGGTACGATCCTTTTCTCTGCAAATTCGCGCAGTTTGCTCATCGGGAGCAACGATTTTTGCATTAATCTTACCTCTGTTCTCCGCAAAAAATAAAGAAACGGTGTCGTGCGTAGGAATTATTATATCAATACCATAAAACTCAATAATCTTGTTCAATGCAGGGACAAATTCTGGTTCTTGAATGAATGGGATGTTCCCTATGTATTTCTCATATATAAACGCCCCATGATCTCTAACACTTGAACCCCCAAAAACTTCGATGTTAACGGCATATTTAAGAGAGTTAAGAATTTCTATGCCATTTTCTTTCCCACAAGGAAAAACTAGTATCTTTATTTTCTTATTCATAATGAGTATCAAATCTATAAATTAGATTAACAATTCTTTTCATATCTGCAGACACACACATTTGGCTAATCGGCAAATGAACGATATTAAGCGCATATGCGTGTTCCAGTCTATTCGGGTTGCTCAAACGAATAACGTTTGGCCAGTATTGCGCCGTATAAATTCGGTTCTTAATTAATTGTTCCCTTAGATTATTTTCTCCTGGATAATAAGGATAAGATAGCGGCACTATATCTTTCTTGAATTCTATTTTGAGTTTGTTTCTTTTCCCAAGTCTTTCATGTAATAATTTAAAATTGCTTCTTCTTTTTTCAGCAACATCTACATAATCAATACTTTCCAATAGTTTTTGCGTAAGACTGGACATAGCCTTAACCGACAAACCGCTCAGGAATTGATCTTTTTTGACAAATATCTTATATGCATCTTCCGGTCCTTTATCAATTCTTCGCAAAAGGTGTTCGCAACGATTATATGAACAATCTTGTTCGAGTCTTTCTTTAAGGAATTTATTAGTATAAAGATACGCACCATCAGGTAATCCGAAGAACTTACGAGGTGAATAAAAAGTATCAACCCCTGCAATCGGTCTTGAAAAGAATGCTTGTGAATTATCGATGATCGGGTTTCTGCATTTCTTTGAAAAATCTGAAACAAACCTATCTTTTAAACCAAAATAATTCGTATATAAAAAAGCTTCACTCTTATGGATTTTGGTATAATTAAATATTGGTTCAAACGCTTCATTAATTGAATAATATTCATACTCTATCCCTAATCTGTTGATTGGCTGTAAAATCACATCGCAGGTATAATAAGGGATATAAACTTTCTTATATTTTTTCGCTCTAAGAATATACTCAAAAGCGTTACGTCCAGTATTTAATCTCAAGGCGCCTTGATGGTATTCTACACCTTCATTCAATTCCAATTCTAAATAACCGCCAATAGATTTCATATGAGTTCGTATTGATTAAGCATTACTGATATTTCTTCAGGGGAATTAAACATCATCACATCGACAATAGAAAGACCTGATTCAAAAGCACTCCGCTTTTGGCTATACTCTGTTAAATTAATTTTTTGGAATCTCAAATTTATATGATTTTGATTATACTTTGATTTATCAAATAAACTAATACCTCCTGGGGGATTCCAATATTCATCAACATCCCCCAAAGCTTTACAAATATTTAGAGCCCATTCATCAGGAGCATTGACCTTTTCGATAGTAAGATTCATATGCGAAAACACTTTTATCGACGCTTTTATTCTAAGATAATCGCATACTGCTTTGAGCGATTTGCAATTTAAATCGACGATACTCGTGTATTCATTTACAAAGATATCGCTAAGCAATGTAACAACAGTTTTATAGTATGGAGCTGTCTTCTTATAATGTTCCAATTGAGCTAATATTTTCTTTTTCCATTCGGTACTATTATTAATAATTGTGTCTTTTATTAAGGTTTCCCTTGAATATCTTTGGAGTGGGACATGTATATACTGCCATCCTTCTGCTGGTTTAAGAATTCGGTTTCTTTCTATCCATCCATGTCTAATAAATTGTACGGAATCTAAAAGTATGAACTCTTCAGTATTCTTTATGAGGCTAAAATAACCCAGGTAAGGTAAGAAATAAGGTTGCATAATTCCGATCTTCATAATTATACGGCTTTCATTGAATCAATGATGAACAAAACCTTTTCCGCATCAAGAGCAGGATAGATCGGTAAACACAAAACATCTTTCGCCACCTTTTCCGCTACCGGCATTAACCCGGGTTTTGCTGATTCCAATTCCTTGTATGTAGGGAATTGGCTGATCAATGGATAAAAATACCTCCTGGTGAAGATGTTTTTCTTTTTCAGCCCCTCATAGACATCATCACGTGATTTACCGTATTTTTCCTTATCTATCAATACTGGAAAATACGAGTAATTATGCTGAACTTTATCAATATCTTCCAAGACCGTTATACCGCGCACATCGCGTAATCCCTGTCGATAAACGTAAACGATTTGTTTATTCCTCTCTATTGAATTATCAATATATTTTAATTGCAATAAACCAAGCGCGGCTTGAAACTCATTCATCTTCGCGTTAATACCCGGCTCAACCACAGTTATTTCATCGACAAGGCCAAAATTCTTCAGGGAATCAATATGCTTTTTCGTTTTTTCGTCATGACAAACAATAGCCCCGCCTTCGAATGTATTGAATATCTTAGTAGCATGAAAACTCAATACGGATAGATCCCCGAAATTAGCGATGGGAGTACCGTTGACTTTTACCCCAAAAGTATGCGCGGCATCATATATCACTTTTAAGCCGTATTTATTCGCGATGTTCTGAATTTCTTCGACTTTACACGGGTTACCATACACATGCACAGGCAGTATAGCGGTTGTTTTAGGGGTAATCGCCGCTTCAATCTTTCCCGGGTCAAGAGTAAATGTTTCCGGATCAATATCCACAAACAAGGGCTTAATATTGTTCCACCACAAAGAATGCGTAGTAGCGACAAAACTAAACGGAGTTGTAATTACTTCGCCGGAGATCTTAAGCGCCTGCAATGCAGTAATCAGAGCAAGCGTGCCATTTGAGAAAAGTGAGATGTATTTTACCCCGAGGTAATCACAGAGTGCCTTCTCCAATAACTGGTGGTATTTCCCATTATTAGTGAGCCATTTGCTTTCCCAGATATCTTTCAGATATTCCTGAAGTCCTTCCAAAGGAGGCAAAAAAGGCTGTGTAACATATATCGGTTTATCAAACATATTCATTAGACAAGTCTCCGTATATCGTCCTTATCATCTTTTCTCTTATGATTTCCTTTATCTCAAGGTAAGAATCGAGTTTTATCAATTTTGTACTGATATACAATATTACTACTCCCGAGAGTATCTGAATAAACAATACTATACCGGGTTTAAATGGCAAATATAATCCTAGAAGAAAAACACTTAATCCCATAATTAAAGCGACCATAAATGCCGGCGCGATATCGGATATTTGCTCCTGGGGAGGATATTTAATCATTTTCCCCGACCAGTAACTATTCAAGAAATAGGCGACGATTGAATTCATTATCATACCGACTATCATTATTTTTATTCCCAGTAATATTCCCAATATGATCGTAGGAACCACTAATATCTTCTTTATTATCTCCAGCCTTAAGACAAAATCCGACCTGCCTTTGACTTTCAGCATATTCAGGTTAAGCACGTGCAGCGGATATAGCATAGCGGTGAAACAAAGCAATTGAAGATAACCAATTGAAGATGACCATTTTTCTCCGATCAAAGTAATCACCAATGGCCTGGCAACAGCAGCCAAACCAAACATTAGAACGAATGAAATAAGCATCGTGCTTTTTATCAGTTTTTTGTATGCGGCCTTCAGTCTCTCTCCATTATCCTGTAAAGTAGACAAGACAGGATAGCTTACTCGCTGTATTACTCCTGTCATAATTTGTGTCGGTAACATAGAGAAATTATTAGCCCGGGTATAATATCCCAGTTCTTTAGCGGAGAAGAACTTGCCGATGATCAAGTAATAAATATTCTGGTAAACTGTGTCGATCAATCCGGAAGCCATCAGTTTTGAGCCAAAACCGAATAATTCTTTAAATGAAGCGCCACTAAAAATAATGCTTGGCCTCCATTTATTCCAAAGCCACAGTAACCCGGACATAAAAACACTCTGGGTTATCAATTTCCAAACCAAGCTCCATACTCCCCAGCCCGCCATTGCCATACCTATACCAACAATACCTGATGCTATCGAAGATATCAGCGAGATCTTCGCCTGTAATTTAAAATCAATATTCCTTACGAGAATTGTTCTTTGTATCAACCCCGCGCTATTGATTATCAAGTTTATACCCATAACCTGAACCAAAACTTTTAATTGCGGTTTATCGAAGAAACTGCCGATTGCTCCGGCAGAAAAAAAGAGGATTATATAAAATATTATTCCGATTAAAATATTGTAATAGAAAACCGTGGAATAATCTTGGATTGTGCAGTGCTTCCTACGAATAAGGGCTTCACCAAAGCCACTATCAATAAATGACTGCGAAATCGCCATAAAAATGGCGAGCATCCCCATCAATCCGAACTCTTCAGGAGTAAGCAGTCTGGCTAAAATAATCCCTATAATAAAAAGCAGGCCTTGATTTGCAAAGCTATCGATAAAACTCCAGGTAAACCCGCTTATCGCTTTATGTTTTAGGGACATATTTATATTTTCCCGCGTTATTTCTTAATGATTGTAAATATGGAATAACTCTTATGAAGTATAAACTTTCTTCCAATACTTGCTCAATACCCCCGACTTCTTTTCTACCCAGCCCGCATTCTTCACGAACCACGCTATTGTCTTTGCTATGCCTTTTTCAAAGTTATGTTTTGTTTTCCAATTCAGTTCTTTACGCAACTTATCAGAATTCAATCTATAACGCAGGTCATGCCCCGGGCGATCTTGGACAAACTCGATCAATGAATGC
>Ga0209340_1001308_pt1 | contig 18598 bp, 14 predicted proteins | sample EPASupsiteSAE323_FD_187266 | JGI IMG/M metagenome (GOLD analysis project Ga0209340, IMG submission 187266) | Bioremediated contaminated groundwater from EPA Superfund site, New Mexico - Sample SAE3-23 (SPAdes) (version 2) | ecosystem: Environmental > Aquatic > Deep subsurface > Groundwater >... | reverse complement strand
GTCGCTTGGATATAGATATCCCGTTGATTACTACCGACAAGCTTTAGTCAAATTGGCATCTTGAGAAAAGGAGGACACATTAGCTTATTCTTTTTGATAATGTGTCTTGACAACGGGGAGCACTATAATCTGCTAATTCGTTTTTCTTTAAAATTTCAGTACAGGCATTTCTAACAGACAGAAAAATGTCAAATTTAAAAGCGTTTTGTATTCTAATCTGTTGTTGATAACCCGTTGATGCGGTTGTTGTGTATTTTTCCAAAGTTATATCAATAAATGTACAAAACAAAGGAATGATAGAAGGCTCTTTTTTCGCTAAACCATTAACAATTGAATAAAAGATGTTCCTGAAATTAACACACGAATAACTATAACTCGGAATTATACCACGTGTATATCTGTTTCCTGCTGCACTTTTTTCACATCTAAATGGCTTTTCTACCAACTTACTTGAAAGATTAGCAGGTCTTGCTAATGCAACTGTATCACGATTTATATCGTAGTCTTTTCCAGGCCTAGAATGTGGAAATTCGGTAATGCTCGCAGCAATATCAAAAGCTGTTTTTGATTTTAATTGACTTAAAATCAGATCAATAAATTTATTTTGATATTGGCCTAACATTTTATCGACTATTGTTTCATGCAGCTTTTCATACATTGAAATTGAATATGAAAGAAACTCATTTATGGCCTCTGTATATTCCACAATTTGAATATTTTGGGTCTCTTGATCATAATCTAAAACTCCTGCCCATTGCTCAACTTCCGGAAGATTAAAAACAAAATTATTAATTCGATGTTTTTTTTCTTCTTTCCCTAATTTTAATATGCAATCAAAAAGTTCTTTATCGCTGTTTCTTATATTGCCAAGAATTTTTTCTTCAAAATCCTTGTCATTTTTTGTCAATTTAGAATACCTTCTAAATGAAAAAATAGGAGTTTTTAAGTTTACTTTCAAAACACTGTCAATAATCTTTGTAAATATAGCAGGTTGTTGTATTTGAGAAATTGAGAAAAATAGAATAGCATTAACATCATAAGTTATCCCTAAATCATCAATTTTTATATCAACATTATCGTCAATATCGCCCAGGCCCCTATTGTCTCTAACAACTATAGAATTATAAATACAATTGTCCAACATTAACTCGTCTTTACAAGGCAATTGGATAGTAATACTATTGCATTTCTTTGCAAATTCAGAATCATTAATTTTATTAAAGATTTGCTGAATTCCATTCTCTTGAATGCATAAGTCTTGTAGCTCTTTAAGTATTTTTTCTTGATTCTCATCCTGTTCACATACACAATCACTTATTTGAAAGCTATTGTAACGATGGCTAAACTCGTAAGTAGTTGAAACCTTTGTTGTATTTGCCCCACCATAACTTCCGGCTGCCACATATTTTAAAATATCAAATTTACTTAAGCCCGCCACAAAAGTTGATTTTCCAGAACCTGCAGGTCCAAGCAAGAGAAGTGTAAACTTTTTCTCCACAATTAGCCCTCCCTTTCATTATTATTTGGCCGTTGCATTTCACCCTAAATCGCACCTAAAGAACTTCCATTATTGCTATAACACATGTATTGCCCAACTTCGCCTAATTGCCCGAAACATATTATTTGATGAATTACCAAATTTCTACACAATTCTACTATAAAAAGCATAGGCTTTATTTAATCCCTAGACAATCATAAGTTACCGCTTTGTTTCCTCATTTTTAGACAATATGCGACTGAATACTGCGTGATCCATTCAGATAAAAAGCTAAAGTTATCGAAAAATTGCTAAAGAGAAATTTATAGCCGTAAATGATAGTGATAACAACATAATGTGCTGCTGCCTACCGAAATATCTTATTCTTTATTTGAAATAGTGCCCTTGGTCAACAATCTTTTAATTGGGAAAATTACCAATATTAAATATATATTATTACCATGAATAGCCACCTGAAATTGTTTTGGGTGGTTTAATTTTTGTGATTGGAGATGATATTATGGCAGCCAACGTTGAAACGATGTTTTATGTTAGAGAAACGCCCTGGCATGGGCTTGGAACCAGAGTGGACGAGGTATTATGTTCGGAAGATGCCCTTAACCAAAGTGGTCTTAACTGGAAAGTAATTCAGAAGACTATCGTTTCAGAAGACAACATCAAAATAACCGGGTACAGGGCCAATATCAGGGATATAGACAATAAAGTCCTTGGCGTAGTGACTGACAGGTACAAGGTTGTTCAAAACAATGAGGCATTTGCCTTTACAGATGCCTTAATAGGTGATGGTGTCCGATACGAAACGGCGGGCAGCTTGCAGGAGGGAAAAAAAATATGGCTTTTAGCAAAAATGCCCGAGAAATATGTAATTGCTGATGATGAAGTTAGTCCTTTCATGGTTTTTTCCAATAGCTATGATGGTTCAGGCGCTGTTAAGGTAGCAATGACTCCAATTAGGGTAGTTTGCCAAAACACATTGAACCTGGCATTGAATTCTGCAAAAAGATCCTGGTCCATGGTACACACCGGCGATATAAGGATGAAGCTTGATGAAGCTAGAAATACCCTTATACTGGCAAGCAAGTATATGGATCAGTTGTCAAAAAACGTTGATGAAATAAGAAATATCCAGCTGATGGATCAAAAGGTACAGGCTTATATTAACGATCTCATTCCCTTATCTGATAACGCAACTAAATTGCAGGAAAGGAATATTCAGCGGCTGAGGACCGATCTGAAAATAAGGTTTTTCGAAGCCCCTGATCTGGTTGGTATACCCAAAAACGGATGGCGATTCATAAATGCAGTATCAGACTTTGCGACACATACCAAACCGCTGAGGAATACAGCAACCTTTCAAGAAAACGTATTTTTAAAAACGGTTGAGGGGAATCCATTAATAGACAAAGCCTATCAGATGATAAAAGCCCGAGCAGCTTAAGGCGGCTCGGGCTTTATCTTTGATCAAAAAAAGGGGGAATTACAAGGTGGAAATTAGGAAATGGAATCGTTATTGGGCCGTTTATTACAAGGACGAGTTGATATGTATATGTGTTTACAAAAAAGGAGCAGAAGAAGTAATAAAACGACTTCAAAACCAAGCTACATAAAACCGAACGACCATGTTTTCAGCGTTGTTACTGATTTATAACGACTAGGAACATAAGACACACTTCGTCTCTAATACAACACCTTTTGGCCTTACAGGGCTCATGCGGGCTTTTATATGTAGAGCAGAAGGATATTTTCTTCTGCTCTGCCTGGTTGGTGAAAGACTAAATGAGCAGGCAATGGTTCGTAATATCTTAGTTTGCAATTATATATTATAAACATAGGCACTAGTTTGAAGCTTGCATAATAGTGGCCTAAAACAGTCCCGAGGGAACATAGATGTCGGATCATAGGCAATTATTCACCGGCATTTTTCCACCTAGTAAGAATTCTAAGAATTTTTAGAACATCATTTTGGTCTTCTGGAGAAAGGTCTTTCACATAAGCACTCAGTTTTTCAAGAAAGGATTCCTTTACCTCTGTGGGTTCTTTGGCGAAGCTGAAAAGCTCGTCTAAATGTTAATGACAAATACGAAAAAATTTTTCCTTATATCAATATCGCCAAATTTGTTTTTGCTAGTAATTCTCCGATTAGACTGAAAAAACCGGATTCGGCGTTTTGGGATAGATTGATGATAATACCTTTTTTACATTCTGTTTCCAAAGAAGAACAGGATAAAAATTTACTTCAAAAGTTATGGAGCGAACGTGACGGGATAGTTTCCAAAGCAATGGCCGCAGCCCGTCAGCTTATTGACAATAATTACATATTCCCTTATTGCCAACGGGCGGTGGAAATGAAGAATTTGTGGGAACTTTCCTCTTACCCTGGGATTAACCAGTTTATTCGCAACTGCTGTATTCTGAATAAGTCATTGAGAACCTATACTAAGATTTTACACCGAGCTTATGCTGAGCATTGTCTAAGTACGGGTTTTGCAATAGAAAGTGAAAATCAATTTTCCAGGGTCTTAAAGGATATATATAACTTAACAAATGATCGATGGAGCGAGGACGGCAATATAGCCCTTCGTGGATTTCGAGGGATTGCTTTACAGAATCATATAACTGATGATTGGAGGTATTAAGAGCAATGAATCATACTCTAGACGTTAATGTTAACAAACAACAACGCCACCAGGGAGTGGTTGTTATCCCTGCAAACAGCGATTCTGATGCAGCAACACAGAATCAGATCCTTTCATCTCAGGAAAATATATGCACTCAGCCCAGATTAACTCTGAATGTTGCGGAACTGGCATATGTCTTAGGCATCGGAATGAATAACGCATACGAATTAGTACATAGCCAGGGCTTTCCAGCAATAAAGATTGGGCGAAGGATTGTAATACCAATTAAGGCGCTTGAATCCTGGCTGTATAAGGCAACTTAAGGTTTATAATTCTGAAGCACCGTGAGGATACCTCTTAACCTCACGGTGTTTCTTAATATAGAGATACTGTTTCTAAGGACTGCTGGTAAAGCCCTTAATAGAGGCTAAAGGCTCGGTTTTAACTTATTCGCAAATTAAAAAGGTTGAAATATATATTATTTCATGGAGAGGCGAAATTACAGTGGAAAAAGCAATCTTGACCTTGTTGAGACAGCTAAAATACCTGGGAATCGGCATGGTAACCCTCCCCTATTTATTAATCGGGAAATAGCTCCAAATGCCTAGGTCAGTGTTAGATCAGTGGTAATGGATTAATATTAAGGATTAACAAAATACTTAAAAATTTTGTATTTGTACAAAAAAGCCAGAGTTCAAAGTTTTATTTAGAAAGGAGGTTTGTCATGAACGGGACTATTACTGAACGTATTATAAAAAAAGGCAAAGATAAAAAGGGAAAGATCAGAGAAAATCTTAAAGTCTATGACGTTTATTATCGCTATATAGACCCAAATACCGGAAAGTGGAGACAAACCTCCAAGAAAGGATTTCGATCAAAAGGCGAAGCGGAGGCCTTTATTCTGAAAACTAATAGCCTGATTGCTGAAAATGCATTTGTTCAGCCAAAGAAAATAACTGTTCGGGAGTATCTTCTGGACTGGCTGGACTCATACGTAAGAACAAATCTACGGGCATCTACAATTGCAGGTTATGAAATTAATATAGAGAAACACATTATCCCTCATTTGGGAAATATCGAACTACAGAGCCTTACTTCTTCGCATATTGATGGGTTTTATGCTCAGAAGCTAAAAACCGGTAGAATTGATGGTAAAGGTGGTTTATCTGCAAAATCAGTGATGTATATTCATCGTGTCCTAAATGAAGCTCTAGAGCATGCCATTAAGAAAAAGCTAATTACACATAATGTTTCAAAGGACGTTACCAATCTCCCCAGGCTAAAAAAATATAAAAGTTTGGTATACGACAGTAAAGAAATAAAAGAATTGCTACAGGTTGTTAGAGATACTGATATGGAGGTTCCTGTTGTATTGGCTGCTATATCTGGCATGCGGAGGGGAGAAGTTCTGGGTCTGAAGAAAACTGATATCTCTTTTGAAAATCAGACTATAAGAATTCGTAGACAATTGATCGCCACTAAAACCGGATTGGTATTTGAGGACCCAAAAAGCGAGGATAGTAATCGAATTATTCATCCTCCAGTCGAAGTAATAAAAATTATTGAAAAGCACTTGAATCGTCAGGAGGAAACGAAAAAGCTTTTAGGCAATGATTATCAGAACATGGACCTAGTTAATTGCTATCCAGATGGCCGACCAATCGACCCACGGTATTTTAGCCATAAATTTTCTAATGTATTGGAAAAGAGTGGTTTAAAGCACATTCGTTTTCATGATTTACGTTATCCAAACTTAAATAAAATCCAAACCTATAGCAGAAAAACTAGAATTGTTCCGCTTTCCTGTTGAAAAAGGTTTGGATTTTATTTCATTCCTGTATGATTGTCCTAATAACATTTAGGAGGTCATATCATGGATATTCAAAATCTTCTTGAACATCATCAAGAACTACTTTCCTATATGGAAAGCAACGGGTATTCTGAACTCTATATCCAGCGATTCAGAGATGAAATCGGCTGGATTCTTCGGAATGCAGAAACAAAGCAATGGTCATCTTACACAGATATCTATCTAGAGTACACCCATACTCCTCATTCAAAGGATTACCTGTGCAACAAAAGAACCATCATCGGTGCAATCGAACAATTCGATCTTTATGGGAATTATCCGAACGGAAGACGCCGGCACACACTTTTCAGCCGCGGCGCTTACCACCTGCTGGTTCCTGAATTTCAGGAATTGATTGATTTTTACTGCGAAGCGGAAGAAAAGCGCGGCAAAAAGGATACAACCATCTATAGCGAATCCCATCATGCGGCTTCCTTTCTGCTTGCCCTTCAGAAGGACGGCGCAGACAGCCTGGAAAAGATCACGGAGGAACAGGTCATTTCCTTTTTTGTGTCTGAAGAAGGAGCGCTTATCAAAAGCTGCTCCTATAAAAAAGACATTGCAGCCGTCTTTAAAGCCGGACTTGTCTGGAATAAAAGTGAATGCGGTAGGATCCTCTGTTTTCTCCCTGCCCTGCGTGAGTCCAGAAAAAATATCCAGTACCTTACTGGCGAAGAGATTTCGAGAATCCGTGCTGCATTGGATGACTGCGGGAACGGCCTGACGCTCCGGGACAGGGCTATCGGGATGCTTTTAATGTATACGGGACTGCGAAGCTGCGACGTGGCAGGAATGACTCTGGATACAGTCGATTGGGAGAATGACCGGATACATATCCATCAGCAGAAAACGGAGATGCCGCTGGAGCTCCCGCTTTCTGCCATGGTCGGCAATGCCATTTATGATTATTTGTCATCGGAACGCCCCGATTCAGGCGAAAGCCATCTGTTCCTCAGCCTTACCAGGCCATTCACACCGCTGGACAGCGGGAGCATCGGAAACATTACCGGGAAAATCATGAGGGAAGCAGGGATCCGCCAGTCCCCCGGCATGAGGAAAGGAACCCATATCTTTCGGCATCATATGGCGTCCGCACTTCTTGGCAACGGCATTCCGCAGCCGATAATCAGCCGTACCCTTGGACACACGGCTCCGGATTCTCTTGAATCCTATCTCCGTGCGGATTTCATCCATCTGAAGGAATGTGCGCTGGATATTGCAGGCTTTCCAGTTGCAGGGGAGGTGTTTGGAAATGGCTAAATTCCGTTCTGCATTTGCTCCGCTTTTTCAATCATTCATACATTACCGAAAGGCATCAGACAGGTGGAACAGTTCCTCTTATGAGCCTTTTCTTATCCTGTTTGACCGTTTCTGCGCATCGAATTATCCGGAGGACAAGGAACTGACACAGGAAATGGTCGATTCCTGGTGCAGGCAGCGTGAAGGCGAAATGAATAATTCCTGCCGGTCCCGTATTTATGTTGTCGTAAGCTTTGTACGGTATCTTCGTGAACGCGGGCTTACCCTCATTGCACCGCCGGGAGTTCCGCGGAAAGAAAGAAGGAGGTATATCCCGCATGCTTTTACCAGGGAAGAGCTGGAACGGTTTTTCCATGAATGCGACAGCCTTACTCCTTATGCCCAGACTCCGGAACAGAGATCAAGGCAGATAACTGTGCCCGTATTTTTCCGCCTGCTATACAGCAGCGGCATTAGGACGAATGAGGCAAGGATGCTTCAAAGGGCAGATGTAGACCTGTCGGATGGGGTGCTGGACATCCGCTATTCAAAGGGACATGACCAGCATTATATCGTCCTGCATGATTCCATGCTCAGACTGATGCGGACATATGACCAGGCAATCGGAAAGCTTTATCCTGATAGAACCTATTTCTTCCCTGCGAGGAATGGAGGATTCCATACAAGAAATTGGGTGCAGAAGAATTTCCGCCAGCTATGGGATGCAGTCAACCGTTTCCACGCTACCGCATACGAATTGAGACATCATTACGCCATTGAGAATATCAACCGATGGGTAGATGAGGGGTTTGGGTTTGATGACAGGCTTCTTTATCTCAGCAAGAGCATGGGGCACACAACGATCGAGAGCACGTGCTATTACTATTCCCTCGTGCCGGGGATGTCGCATCTTCTGGAGGAGCACACGGAGGATGGGTTCAATGTGCTGATACCGGAGGTGGATGATGAAGATTGGGAATGAGGCACTTGTCATTGCACGCCACATATCAGATTTCCTGAATATATATGCCCCCTCACAGAAAACAGACAGCATGCACACCTTGAAATCATATCAGACCGCGCTTGCCCTATATATTGGCTTTCTTGAGTCAGTGAAGGGAACAAACCGGACAAACTTGAGTGGAAAATGCTTTGAAAGACCATTTATTGAAGAATGGCTGGGCTGGCTTACTGCCAATCGGGGGTGCGGCCCGGAGACATGCAATAACAGGTTGGCATCTCTGCGGGTATTCCTAAAATATCTTGGGTCAAGGGACATTCAGTTTCTATATCTTTTCAATGATGCTTGCTCAATAGATCGGAGAAAATGCCAGAAAAAGAAGGTGGAGGGTCTAAGCCGTGATGCAGTCAAAGCACTGATGGAATGTCCGGATACAAAAACTGCATCTGGGAGAAGGGACTTAACATTTATGATTCTTCTGTATAGTACGGCAGCACGGCTTGATGAAATGCTTTCCCTTAAAGCAGGGCAGCTTCATCTGGAAAAGGCTAAGCCAAGTGCTACAATCATCGGGAAAGGGAACAAAGTGAGGACATTATATCTGCTTCCCAAAGCGGTTGCACATCTGAGAAAATATATGAAGGAATTTCATGGAACGGATCCAAATCCGGAATCATACGTATTTTATTCCAGAAACACCGGCTCCACCGGAAAGCTGACACAGCCTGCCATTGCAAAAATGCTTAGAAAATATGCCCTGACAGCCCATGAAATCTGTACCGATGTACCGCTAACCCTCCATGCGCACCAATTTCGCCATGCCAAAGCCTCCCATTGGCTTGAAGATGGCATGAACATCGTACAAATATCGTTTCTGCTTGGGCATGAGCAATTGCAGACAACTATGGTATATCTGGATATCACAATAGAACAGGAAGCCAAAGCGCTGGCTACTCTGGAAAGTGAAAATGATAAGAAAATCCAGCCTAAATGGAGAAATGCAGCCGGAGCGCTTACGGATTTTTGTGGTGTAAGGCCAATGAAAAAGTGAAATAAAATCCAAACGTTTGGATTTTTTGCGTCATTCTTGCGCTACGTTGATGTTAAACTCAGGTGTTGAAATGAAAGTAGCATCGCAAATTCTAGGGCATAGTTCAATTGGAATCACAGCCGATCTCTATACCCATGTTTTGACCAAAACCAAGAAGGATGCAGCCAATAAAATAAGTAGCGAAATCTTTAAAGAAAATACCGATTAATAGCGGTTCGTTTTATCCTGTATTATTACTTTTTAACTAGTTTGTTACCACTATGTTACCACCGAATATAAAATCGACCTATAAACTGTAAAAGGGTTATAAGCCTAATGCTTATAACCCTTGTCAGTTCGTTAATGGCGGAGAGGGGGGGATTCGAACCCCCGAGGGCGCTATTAACACCCTACTCGATTTCCAATCGAGCGCCTTCAGCCGAACTCAGCCACCTCTCCGTATTTCGTATGAAATTGTCCATGTGTGCCTCTAATGTGACTTAAGTATTTTACCTTAAATGTTAGCGAACCGCAAGCCTCTATTTGTTTACTTGCTGGAGGGATTCCAGGTAATCCCTCCGTTAACCGTATACAAAACCGTAATATTAATAGCTTCACATACAGAAGCGGCTATCCTATCGGTATTGGTATGCATGGAAATTTATTAAATTGTTTCCGTTAATACCAGGGTTGTTCGGGCTCACATCCGGTCAGTTCCTTTTTAAAAAGCGACTGACCTCTCCTAATGGGAGCGGTTGGTTGCTTTTTCCTTCGGGTTTTTAAGGTGTGCCGCGCTACTTTCCGGCGAAGAAATCGTAGACCGCGCCGGTTGCCTTCATAATCAGCCCGCTCACGAACCCGGACTGCATTTCCCTAATAACATCAGCCTGATCTTTTTTATCACCGCAGAAGAATCTTACATACTGGGCGCCCAACTCTCCCTTTAACTTGCCGTAAGCCTGTCCGCTCGGTTTTCTTATCATGATGTAAGTCATCTTGGTAGCACGCCCGGCGTCTATTAACCCGCCCACCACCGTCAGCGGCACTGCAACCTTGCTGGCCACATTGGATACACTTGAGGCGCTTCCTATAATTTTTGAAGCGGCTGCCGCCTTGGAAAGTTTTCCGCCCAAAACCACGGCTTTGCTACCTACCCGCAGAGTGGTATTGCCTGCCGAAACGGCAGAGCCGACACTCTTGGAGGTATCCAGAGCGGAACTCGTCCCGGAATTCGCTTTTACACCGCTTGATCCATAGACGGTCTCTCCCTTTTTCCCTTCTTCACCGGTTGGATCGATATATGAAACGGGGTTGCCGTTAACATAGGCGTACGGGTTGAGTGATCCGGGATTGTATAGATCCGGCCACAGCGGATCCCGGGAAAGAAAAGAACCAGTTACGGCGTCGTAGTATCTCTCCCGCATTTGGTAAAGGCCGTTATTACTTTCCTGCCTGACGCCCATGGCCCCGCCATAAGTAAAGGGCTGGCTGTTGACTCCCTGGGTCCCCAGTAACTGCCCGTACGGGGTGTAGGCGTAGCTGTCGGTTATTTCTCCTTCCTTATTGGTTAAAAATTGAGTGGAGCCCTGACGGTCAAAGTGATAAAAGAAAACCTTTTTGTCGGCCCCGTCTATTCCGTATAACAACCTTCCTTCAGGGGTCCAGACATAGTACGTGAACCTGCCGTTAACCTCGTTTTTTTCCGCCGCGATGGGGGTAAGGCCCAGGCCGTAATTGTAGAAGTAGCGGGTATTCTGGCTTCCCTCGCTGCGGGTAAGGATATCGCCCCAGCCATTATAGGCCATCTGAGCATTCCCCGCAGATATCAGTCTTTCCTCTGCATCCCAGCTGTATTTTCCTGCCGGGCTGTCGGTCCGCCGTCCTCTGGCGTCGTAAACATATCCGGAATTGCTGGGCTGACAGGCGCTGTCATAATTGAATCTATTCTCACTGGTTGCCAGTAAAGTCGCCGGATCAATCGGCATCTGGCAGTCGGCCTGAACCACTTCCCCGGCCTGGTTAAGGGTATATTCCTGGCTGGCCAGGTCGCCGTCTTTCAAGCCCGTGAGCCGGCCCGCATCGTCCCAGATCAGGGTGGTATTTATTCCGTTGGAGCGGCTGGTGCGGATCAGGTTGCCGTTATCGTCATAGGTAAATTCAACCCAATTGCTGGTAAGGCTGTCCTCTACTCTGGTCAGCTGATCCCGGCGGTCGTAAGTGTAATTTACGTAAAACTCCTCGTTGTTATAGTCGGCGCGAGTAATCCGTTCTTCCCGGTCATATCCAGCCCCGAAGGTGATGCCGGTTCCGCTATCTTCGGTAACGGTCACCTGGTCATCCTGGTTGTACGTCAGCTTCAGCCCGTTGACTGCAACAGGCCGATCCATGGTATCGTAAGAATAGTATAGTTCCAGCCCGCTGGAGTACGTTTTCCGGCTTATATTTCCTGCGGCATTATAGGACAACTGCGCACTCTCCCCGTCAGGGTAGTCGATCTGCACCAACCGACCCCTATCGTCATAACCAAGCAATGTCTGGCTACCCAGCGGATCGCTCAAACTGGCCGGTCTTCCCATAGGTGTATAGCCGAAGAGCCAGTTGTTTTGATTGGGGTCTTTGATGCTGCTCAGCAATCCCAACTGGTTGTAGCCATAAGCCGACGACGAACCGCCGGGCATTGTAACCCCGGTCAGGTTTCCCTGGCCATCATAGATATAGCGAGTCTTTAGTCCCAGTTGGTCGATTAATGCTGTAACCCTGCCCAGGTAATCACGGGCAATTGATATCTTTTTCCCCAGGGGATCGGTAATGCTGGTGATGTATCCCCGCAGGTCTTTTTGATAAATGTACTCCTGCCCGGCGGGGAGGGCTTCTTTTTCCAAAACGCCTTCCGCGTCATAGCCGAACTGCCATTCTTGGCCGGTCCGGTCCACTATCCCCGTCAACCAGCCGTTGCTGTCATATTGAAATTGCTGGTTGTTGCCGAGAGCGTCTGTTATGGACTGCGGCCGCCCCATGGCATCATATTCTATGGAGTTTGTTTTCCCGGTTTCATCAGTAGACTTGACCAATCTGTCCATGTCGTCGTAGTTGTAAGCAATCATCCTGTCGCCGCAGGTCTCCTTAATTAGATTGCCGTTGGCGTCGTACTCAAAAGTCGCTGTTTGTCCGCCGGGAACGGTCACTGCAACCGGGCAATCGTTCAAGTCATATTCCATGTGGGTAATTAGGTTGCCCGGCTCTTGAATGCTTTTTAATCGCCGGTAGTCATCATAGGTATATGTCGTTTCAGAAGTATCGGTATCGCTGGTGGCGGCTAGAGTGCCGTCAAGATTGAATTCCCTCGCTTCCTGGCCGCCCAGGGGATTAGTGATTCCGGTCACCTGGCCGTGCTGGTTGAATGCATACTGCCAGATATGACCGTTACGATCAATCCATTTAGTTATGTTGCCATTTGCGTCGTAAGTGTATTTCTCGATGTAGCCGTCCGGGTAGTCTATCCGGATCAGGTTATCAAAAATGAATGTAACCAGCCCGAAACTTTGTTCCTGGCTGGTATAGGTATAGGATAGCGTTTCATCCTGCGGATTGGTTATCGACGCGATTTTACCGGACTCGGACTGGTAGCTGAATCCGGTTTCGCCGCCGACGCGGTCACGAACTAGGGTGTTGCGCTTGTTGTCGTCATATTCCATTTCCACTTTATGCCCGGAAGGGTCTTCCAGTTCGGAAAGCAGCTCTTTCCCCAGGTGGTTGTGCTTGACCGCGCTCTGGTCGGGATACGTTATGGTTGTTTTGCCTTCCGACTGGCCTGAAAAATCCAGCCCGGTCACGTCTCCATAGGTATCTGTCTGCTTGATTACCCGTTCCTCGCCATCGTATGTCTGGATATAGGGCCGGTTGCCCTTCGGGTAAGTGACGGCGGTAATCAGTCCCGGTTCCGCATTGCTGCCGGTAAATTCGGTGACGTTTCCCATGGGATCGGTGAGCGATGTGAGGATTTCGCCCGTATAGCCAAAACTGTAGGCCCGCCCGTATCCGTCGCTTATTCCGCTCAGGCGAGTACCCTGATAACTAAAATTCAGGGTTCTTCCCAGCCCGTCGGCCACGGCGGCCAGATTGCCATTCCCATCGTAAGTCAGGGTATGCCGGTTGCCGTTGCGGTCTTCGACCTGGCTCAAGCGCAGGTCGGCATTAAATTTATAGACCAGTTCCTTCTCCGGGTCGAGGAGGTAGAAGTTGCCGGACGAATCACTCTTTAAACTGTAGGGAATGTCTCCGCTTTCACTAAGCTCCCAGCCCGTCCCGCTGTTTGTAAAGTTCAGGGTCTTCCCCCGGTCATAGACGATGGCGGTTTCCTGGTCGCTTTTGTACAATCGCATCATCTGGTAATTGTGCAGCCAGTTTGAGCCGATGACGTGGCCGAAGGAACTGTTCACGTCCGGGTCGCTGGAGAGCGCGCTGCCGTAGTAGAGGGAGCTTTTTAGCGGCAGGGGGCCTCCGAGGTCGAATAAAGGCGTTTCAAAATAGAATTCTCCGGTGGCGGTATTGACAGGATCCTTTAGCTTCCCGTGGTTCTTTCCGTCTGAGGAGGTGGGCCCTTTGTCAAAGATAGCTGTTATTTTACCCTCAACATCTTCCTGCCAGTTGACTGTGATTACGGCGGGGTTTGACCTGATCTTCCAGTCGTTTCCGCTGGTATTCTGCTGGTTGTGAAAATAATCCAGCACATAGCCTTGAGCGGGCGTTGCCTTCAGAGTGATCTGATCCCCCACTCCATAGGAGGTCCAGTTGGGGGTCACTTCGACGGTTCCGCTCCCGCTTGGCATGACATCTATTTTTAGGGCGCCGCCTTTACGGAAAAACGTACCCTGGGCTATGCCTCCCCTGACGATTAGGTTTTGGCCGGTACCCACGCTGGTCGCCCCTATCTGCCCGGGACTGATAGTGGCCCCGTATGTGGCGTTGTTCGGGTCTGACTTGTCAAGGGTGTACCGCAGGATATAGTAACGGGTTTGGCCTGGCTCCAGCAATTGATTCAAACCACTGAAGGTCATCTGGCTGCCGCCTGTCAGCTGGCCGAGCTGTTCGGTGGTCCCGGAAGGGTAGTCATACTCTCTAAACAGGGTTACGGTATTCACAACGGCAGCGTCAATCGACTTGCCGTTTTTTTCCTGGCCGGTAAAATCAAAAACCATTGAGTTGATCTGGCATGAAACGAAGGCCGTGCTGGGATGGGTCAGCTTGATGTGCAGCACATCTATGTCCTTCTTATCATTGGGCGCCACTGCTGCCTCAACCCCGGCAGGATTGCCGGCGGCGGCAACGATCTGGGGATAGGAAGGATCCACATGGGAAGGATCCTGGTTGCTGTAGTCTAAAATAACTTTCCTGGCCTCAAGGTTGTAAATTACCTGGGCGGCCGCAGAAAGCGGTTCGGTTCCATTCCATAATATCTCCAGATAATTATCACTGCAATCAGCCTCCCGCAAATAAGGCAAATCGTTCAAGGCTGAGATATTGCGGACATTATTGAATTGGAAAGACACCTTTTTAAGACTTGTCATCCCGGCTAAAACAGATATATTCTCTACCCGGTTGCAGGAGAAATCCAAATACTCCAGCTCGGTCATGTTTCTCAGAGCGGAAATATCTGAAAACCCAACGTTGTAAAATAAGCTGTCCGTGCTCCAGCCTGCATTACAATTGTTGCCCTGCATTTCCAGGTGTTTTAATTTAACTGAATTTTTCAAAGGAGAAATGTCATTGATATTATTGTAACTCAAATATAGGTTTTGCAGTTCAGTCATAGCGGCGAGCGGTGATATATCCAGTATGTGCGTAGGCAAATCCTCAAATACGCTGTTGCATATGCTAAGCTCCTTTAATTTAGTCAGGTTCTTTAATGAAGAAATATCTTTCATTCTTTGTGGCAGATGCAAATATTCCAGGTTAATCAAATTTTGCAATGGAGAAAAATCATTAATCTCGTTTTCCCCTAGCCACAATATCTGCAGATTGGTCAATTCTTTTAAGGGAGTAATATCTTTAAATGAATTATTATATAACTTCAAAACCTTTAGGCTGGTCAAATTGGTCAGCGGTTTTAAATCCTTTACTTTACAGGTATGTAAGTCCAGTTCCTCAAGGTTTACGGCATTCTCCAGACCGGTCAGATCGGACAAATCAGCGCCCTCACACTCAAGCTGTTTCACCAGCAACATGTCTGCGACAGTTATGTCTCTTGCATAGATATCTGTTTTTCCTTGATTATAGTAAAGTTCATTTTTTATAAGGTTTCTGAGATTCTCATTGGGAACCTTTACCACTTCCGCCTGCGCGGTCATTGGCCTATAAGTGAGCGCGGCCAAACCAACCAGGAAACCTAAAAACGCCAGAACCGTTATCCTCCACAACCTGGATGAATCTATAGTCATCACTAATATACCTCCTCGCCATCGGTTTTTTATATCCGTATCCGCTCATATAAACAACTGCATTATTTTTACCGGCTCCGCTTTCAACAGCCGTACGACGCGGGAAGTTTTTTAATCGACGGCTATATTGAACTGCATTATAACCCCCCGGGACAGCTTTTGTCCGCTACTTGATTGAATATTGCCGCTGATATTGAGAAAATACGTTTTCCCTTTTTCATAGCCGGAAGCCGGCGGATGGACATCCACCGACTCGCCGTCATCGCCTATGCTGGCAGTTACGCCGCTTACTCTGTTGTTGCCGCTATCCGTAACGTAAATATCATCTATTATTGAAGCTGCTACCGGAGCGCTAAACCTAACAATCCACACTCTATCTGCAGACACGTTCGTTTTGGCCGGCCACTCCATGGCGCTATCCCCCGTGTTGCCGGCGGTAACCAGAATACCTAGCAAGTTGCCGGCGGGGTCATACCTATAGGTTATTTTTTTACCATTATCGTAGAGTACGGACGATAGGCGATGCCACTGGTCATATGTATAACTCGTGGCCATGGCCGGGGTTACAAAAAATAAAACCAAAGATAATGTGATTAAGACGTTACTGCCCAAACCTTTCATACCGAACGGTTTAATAAATATCTTCATTTCCCTGATATCCCCTCTCTCAATGCAATTTCCCCCACATCCCATTGCTGTTTAATGACAAATTTGCAGCCGTATCTAATTCCTGAATAACACCATTACCTGGGATCATGAAGATATCATTCTATACAAAACCATCTTTCCCTTTTCTTCCCATGGATCGGATTTCCGTTTTTTTCTGCATAATTCGACAATCATTATGGACCCCGCCAAACCCAATTTGGTCTATCCTTCAACCTTAATAGTTCATTGTTAACACCAGTCTTCTCCCGAATAGATGATGAAATTTTTCCCATACAATGATCCCAAAGGCGGGGAACAAAACCCAACCTTTTTCACCTATTCCAACGGCCAATCGGCAACTCCCGTCAGCAACATCCTATAAAAAATAATCAAGGGATTGCCGCTTTTAGCGATAACCCCTTGAGCTATATTAATTATGGCGGAGAAGGTGGGATTCCATCGCTCCTGCGCCATCCTGGCGCTCGCGATACTAGGCCGTCCTGGCCGTCGGCCGCTCCTTGCCATCCTTGGCACCGCGACACTAGGCCATCCGTGGCCGTCGGCCGCTCCTTGCCATCCTTGGCACCGCGACACTAGGCCATCCGTGGCCGTCGGAACCCTATCGTGGGTTCTCACCCACCTCCTCCCCTTCTTTTCCATAGAAAAAAGACTTCTTGCCGAAGTCTTTCTGTGTTCAGTGGCGGAGAAGGTGGGATTCGAACCCACGTGCCCTTGCGGACAACCGCATTTCGAGTGCGGCGCGTTACAACCACTTCGCTACTTCTCCATGTTCAATAGGCGCGCCTCAAAATTATGGTTTTGATTCGAGCTTGCGACCCACGCGGCCATCTCTCCTCATATCAATAAAGAATTTACTTAATAGCTGGGTACATTCTTCACGCAAAACTCCCGGCGTTACCTCGACCTGATGATTAAGGCCCGGATATCTTACCAGGTCTATCACCGATCCCGCCGAACCTGCTTTGTCGTCCCGGGCACCATAGACCAGCCTTTTTATTCGGGTATTGATCATGGCTCCCGCACACATCGGGCACGGCTCCATAGTGCAATACAGGGTAACCCCTTCCAGACGCCAGCGATCCAAATGCCGGGCCGCTCGCTGCATAGCCAGTATCTCGGCATGGGCAGTGGCATCCTGGAGCAGTTCTTTTTCGTTGCGCGCTGAGGCAATTATCTCATCCTCATATACGGCCACCGCTCCAACGGGTATTTCTCCGGCGGCATAAGCCTCTTCCGCTAATTGCAGGGCTACGCGCATATATGATTCGTCCCTCATAAGAATCGGGATTCACCACCAAAATGGTGCGCCCGAAGGGACTCGAACCCCTGGCACACGGTTTAGGAAACCGTTGCTCTATCCACCTGAGCTACGGGCGCATGTTTTTATTGTGTTTTTCTTCCTGTGCAAAAATATCGGATTCCCTCCGATATTTACCAGATTATATATTACTCTTTTTCAGTAATGGCAAAATGGCGCGCCCGGAGGGATTCGAACCCCCGACCTCCAGATTCGTAGTCTGTTACTCTATCCAGCTGAGCCACGGGCGCCTGACCAAGATGATTAGAAAAAATATGGCGGAGAGAGAGGGATTCGAACCCTCGATACAGGTATTAGCCGTATACTCGCTTAGCAGGCGAGCGCCTTCAGCCGACTCGGCCATCTCTCCACAATTGAACCTATTAAAGTTCTGCTTTTCATTTGCTATATTGCAATGGCACCCTGCGGGTACTCCCGATGTGCCCTTCGGTCACTATTAAGGTGGCGGAGGAGGTGGGATTCCATCGCTCCTGCGCCATCCTGGCGCTCGCGATACTAGGCCATCCGTGGCCGTCGGAACCCTTATGGTGGGTTCTCACCCACCTCTCCTCAAGTAAACTTCTAACAAAATTTAATATAATTATATTTGGCGGAGGAGGTGGGATTCGAACCCACGGAACCCGCAAAAGTTCAACGGTTTTCAAGACCGCCTCCTTCAACCGCTCGGACACCCCTCCACACAGAAGGACGCATGAGTTAACCCAGTGCAAAAGCAAGTATAGCACAGCACCCGTTTCTTGTCAATAAAGTAAGACTTGCTTCAGGTGGAGTTTTACCTCCATCCTCAATAGACAAAGTAAATGCAACCCTGCCAGGGGAAAAGGATTGCGTTTAATCTTACAAAGTAGAGGTTGCATTTAATCTTAGAAATAAAACCTCTTCTGATCGCCCTGTGAGTTATTATTTTAATGCCTTGCGGGTGATCAGGAGTGTGTATAATGCCTAAGAATAAACATCTAACAGATGAAGAACGCCTACA
>Ga0209340_1001304_pt1 | contig 18648 bp, 18 predicted proteins | sample EPASupsiteSAE323_FD_187266 | JGI IMG/M metagenome (GOLD analysis project Ga0209340, IMG submission 187266) | Bioremediated contaminated groundwater from EPA Superfund site, New Mexico - Sample SAE3-23 (SPAdes) (version 2) | ecosystem: Environmental > Aquatic > Deep subsurface > Groundwater >... | reverse complement strand
AATCGGCATTAAATTACCTCCAAAAAATGGATAATTCACAAAATACATCTACATATAAAAGCTTATAAAGAGCAATGTCATTAAATTGTTGATTTATCCAATGTCTATCGCCGCTAGCACCATGACCTCTTAGGCAGCAGGCATCAAACTATTACTAAGCTTTCTTCAAAGTCAAGTGGCTAGCAGCCTAAGCAGTACTGCGGCCCTGGATAACGCTTCCTAAACTTTGGCGGGAGTAGCCCTATTACTACATTACTACGAAAGCCTCATGCTGGGATAAAAAAATCTAATTCTATTGCCAAGTATACTATAATAGACACGGATTTTAAAGTACTGATAGAAAATAAGATTAAATAATGCTATAATCATATTGGAAAAATTTCTTTTCTCCATGGTTCCTTATAAAAGTAATTAATTCTAGATAAAGGAGCTTACAAATTATGAGCGAAAAAGCTAAAAAATTAATTATTATTGTATTAGTTTTGTTTTTTATTTTTCAAGGAATATTTTTTGCTTTTTATTTTTCAAGCAATAAACCAGCGCCCCAAAAACCAGTTGTATCAGCTAATGATGATATAACTAAGCCTATAACTCCTTTGAAAACAGACAATCCCGATAACCAAAATCCAACGGGGCTTAATCAAGATGACTTCGCGACAGCAGAGAAATTGACCATCGTTAGTCAGGGTAAGCTGCAATTGACTCCGCGAAATCTTTCCTCTCTTGAATCAACTCTTGCAAGTCGTATACCCGTAAACGATAGAACTATCAGATTCGTTTGGGCCAACAACTCTAAAGACGTTGACTGCTCTCAAATTGGAACTGCTCAGGTTGACAATAACACTTATGCTTTTAACCTTTTTGTGCACAAAGGCAAATTTATTGAAGGAACAAGCACTTCATACCTTCTTGAGCTTCAGATTCCTGCTCAGGGCAAAATTAAATCAGTATTCAAGTGGTACCTTTTTGATACAAACCTTCAAGTGGCATATAGCTTAAATCTGAAGGAAAAAGGTATCGACCTTCCATCTAAAATTATCCAAACAATGGATTATGATAATGATGGCAAAGATGAATTACTTGTTGAAAACACAAGATATCTGACTCCTGATAACTATTCAAGTCCACGCTATTTATTTAAAGTTTTAAACGACAAACAGATCGCTCTTGTCTGGAGGGAGGAGTCTGTTAATAGCGATAGTGATACCGGCAAATGTACTTCGGTAACCACAGTCGTATTTGACCAGAGCAATCCACCCCCTCCAAACGATCCCGAGCTTCTTAGCATAAAGAAAATAAGCACAAGTATTCTTTCTTCTGGGCTTCCAAAAGAAAATAATTCGACTATTACGAACAACAATCAAAATAGTAATATCCCCATAATTTCGAACAGTGTTACATATCAGGCCCTAAGAGAATATCCCGACCGCCAGGAAATCCGACAAAAAACTCTTGATGTTTATGTATATACTTGGGACCTCAATAAAATGGAGTTTGTGTATACTAAAAAAGAATCTCAGAATCTGGATGCAAATATAAATTAGTTTTTTGCCATAAGAATAATTTTTGCATCAGGAAAAATACTATAACAAGCGACGACACTATCTTAAAATGTAAAGGCCCCTCTTTTGGCATCAAATACTATTTTGTTCGCTTGTCAAAAATAGTGTAATCGATTTAATCAGACAACTTTTAAGTATTTATTACACAAAATTATCAAAACTTGATAAAAATATTTAATTAATGATTGATTTCTAGAAATTATAATTTATAATTAAATCAAAATAGTTGTTTAATCGCGAAATAATTCTGAAAGGAGGTTGCAAAAATTGATGACTTCTTATTCTGAAAACGGACTAGTAGCAGACCATGTTGAAAATAAAGATAATCATAAATTAAGCCTTAATTATGACGGACTTCTTTTTAAATCTGGAGCAGATGTCGTTTACGTTCACTATGGCTACGGCACAAAATGGACAAACAAAGATACTCTTGCAATGAAAAAAACTAAAACTGGATTTAAAGTTGAGATTCCTTTAGCAAAAACAGGAACAATAAACATGGCTTTCAAAGACAATTCCGAAAACTGGGACAACAATAATGGCTCTGATTATTCATTCTCTCTTCGCGCTAGAAAATAAACCACTAGGTATTATCATATTTGACCAGTTAACAATTCTCTAGAGATAAAATTAGAGCCGTTAAACAACGACTCTAATTTTATGCCTAAAATGATTTCTTCGATATCAACATAATCATAAATCTTTGTACTCTGAAATCCTTTGGCTCTTAGCTTTAAGGATTTTTTTGTTTCCGATTCTCTATCCAAATCCAAGAATCCTGAATTAGCAAAACCCGAATGAAGTGTCAAACACAAAACCGTCAACATAATATGTAGCACAATAAACTTTTAGGGAGACTTATATGTTTTCAGAAATAAAATGGATTAGAGAAAATATTTCTAAGCTGGATAAACCGCTTAGAAACGAATTAATAGACTGTTATCGATACACACAGGTCATGCCTTGTTTTCTTAGGAGAATGCTTAATTATCTAAAATATTCTTATAAGCCAATCAATGTAATTGTTAGATTGACTGAAGATTGCTGTCCAAATGATAAAAGGCTCTCTTCAAATATAATGAATGAAAAGCGTTCCGAAAAATCGATAAAGTTAAACGGAATGTATTGCTATCCCGCAAAGCTTTCGCCAAAAAAGATTGCCCAACTATTAAAGTATGAAGAAATCAAAGCAATACATCTCGACCGAGAAGTAAAAGCTCTTCTGGACAATGCTTCTTCCACAGTTGGTGCTAACTATGCATGGAAGAATAGCAAAACCGGAAAGGGCATAACAGTTGCAGTAATCGATACTGGAATATATCCTCATAAGGATTTGGTTTTTCCTCAAAATCGCATAACTGCTTTTAAGGACTTTGTGAACAACAAGACTTCTCCTTATGATGACAACGGCCACGGAACTCATGTGGCAGGTGATATCTGCGGAAACGGCTATAGTTCAAATGGGTTGTATAAAGCTCCTGCCAACGAAAGTTCCGTAGTTGGAGTAAAAGTCTTGAATAAACAGGGCTCTGGTAAATTATCCGATGTTATTGCAGGTGTTCAATGGTGTATTAATAATAAGGATAAGTACAAAATAAGGATAATTAACCTCTCTGTAGGTTCAAAAGCTGTCAGCTCTTATAAGGATGATTTACTGTGTGAAACATTGGAAAAGGCTTGGGAAAAAGGAATTGTCGTCTGTGCCGCCGCAGGAAATGAGGGTCCGGAAAATGGAACCATTTCTTCTCCGGGAATTGATCCAAGAATTATAACCGTTGGAGCCTGTGATGATAAGAATACGCTGTCAAGAAGAGATGACAAGATTGCCTCCTTTTCCAGCAGGGGTCTGACCATAGATGGTCTTTCTAAGCCGGATGTAGTTTGTCCTGGAACGGATATTGTTTCTCTGCGTGCCCCAAAATCTTATTTTGATAAGCAGATTAAAGAGTCACGGGTTGCGGATTCTTACACAAGTATGTCCGGAACTTCAATGGCAACCCCTATATGCAGTGGGATAGTTGCTCTCATTCTAGAGGCAAAACCCTCTCTAAGCCCGGATGAGGTTAAAAAACTTCTGACTGCAACATCGTGGAACATGGGTTTTTCAAGAAACGCCCAAGGAGCTGGCTGCCCAGATTTAGAAAAGGCATTACAGGCATAACTACCTGCGATAGTTCGTATACCCTTACCCTCGCAAGGGATAATATTTACGGCATCAACCTCTCCGGTAAATAGAACCAACATGAAACAGGTAAATAATTAGCGCCTTTGGTATTGACCCAAAGAAAAGGCTGTGATAAAATTCACAGGATATTTACATTTAATATATATATTGGCAGAAAACAAGGGTTGCTAAGGTTGAGAAAAAAGGATCATGCCAAAATGGCATAACTGTTGCAACGTAAGAAAAGGACGGTGGAAAGTAAAGGAGATGATTGTAATGAAAAATCGGAAGACCTTGATTGTAAATCTGTTCGGCGGAGCCGGGGCAGGGAAAAGCACCCTGCTATATGGGTTAATGTGGATTCTGAAAGTGCTGGGAATGGTTGTTGAAGCCGCTCTGGAATTTCCCAAAACTTTAGTGTGGGAAGAGAGGTTTTTGACTCTTAAAAGACAGCTATATATCTTTGGAAAGCATTCCAAAATCATCGAAAACCTAGTTGGTTCAGTTGATATTATTGTCTGTGAAGCATCAGCACTCGTGAGTTTGTTTTATCTTGACCCGAAGGCAAATTATGCCGAAGAATTTAGAGCCCTGATTCTCAAATACAATGAACAATTTCATAACGTTAACATTTTCGTAAACAGAGGAGATCTGGATTTTGAACTGGAGGGTCGCACTCAGGAAGACGGAGATGTTGCAGAAAAACAGGGACAAGGTTTTAGAAAAATCCTTGACGAAAACGGCATCGTTTACTATGAGGTTACCTCCCGAAAGGGATTCTTTAATGCAATAATTCTGCTTGTGCAAGTTACCAAAATAATTCTTCGTCATTACAAGGAACTTACCGGCAATAATCAGTCGAACGAAAAATTTGTAGAGGCAGAAGACTTTGTAAAACAAATGAATGCGTTATTAACGCAAGACTAATAAGATTCAAAAAAGCCATAAAAGCTTCGCAGACTGCGAAGCTTTTATTCTTGGCCTTCTTATAAGCCCCGTACTTCCAAACATTTGGTTCTTAGGTATAAATCAAGAATTCTCATAAATACATTTCTAGAAAAGATTAGCCCAACCTTTATTCATTGAAAAACATGATGAAATTTGGTATGGTTTAGTAAGATTTTCATTATGGGAGGAAATTTATTATGAACGAAGTTTTAAAAGCAATTAAAAGTAGAAGAAGTATAAGATCTTTCAATTCTGAACAGATAAAACAGGAAGAACTTGATTTGATTATCGAGGCAGGTATTTATGCTCCCTCAGGCCACAATACTCAACCATGGCATTTTACAATTATACAAAACCTAGATGTAATCAAGCACATCAATGATGTTTCTAAGGAAGTTATGGCAACAATAGATATTGCTTGGATAAGAAATGCTGGCCTGAACCCTGATTATGATATTACTTATAAAGCACCTACCTTAATTATAGTTTCGGGAAGAAAGGATGCCCTATCAGGAAGGACCGACTGTTCTGCCGCTATTCAAAACATGTTAATTGCAGCAGAAAGCTTGAATATAGGTTCAGTTTGGCTTGGGTTCGCAGCCTTTTGTTTCAAAAAAGAGGGTGAGGCCGAAAAGATAGGTATCCCAGAAGGATATGAGCCTTATTATGGAGTTGCTCTTGGTTACAAGTTACAAGATAAGCAGATTACGGCGCCAAAAAGGAATTATGATGTAGTAAATTATATCAGGTAGGCATAATTTAGGCCCCGCCGTTCATTGGACAGATCCTTCAAGCAGCACATTGAAGCAAATTTCCTTTGCAATATATTTACAAAACACGGTAAAGCTTTATTCATATACAACAAAAATCAGCCGCTCTTCTCTCGGAGTGACTGATTATTTAAACTTTACGTTACTTTTAATGTTAGGTATAAGGAATAAATAAAGACCCTGACGCTACATGCTTTCTTTGCGGGCTTATTTACTTTCCTGGTAAAGAGAAATATTTTCGACCTTTATGGCAACCTGGCAATCATAGCATTTCTACTTTAGATCCAGAATTTTGCGCCCCAGCCTTTCGGAAGGTTTGCCTTTAGCATAAAGCCTTTATTTCTCCTTATACCTGTGGAAGTAAGGCTCTGTAGAAATTATCCTACATTTTTACTCCCTATGTTTATTATACTACAATCGGGAAATATTATCAATATATTACAAGGAGATTACAGTATTATTTCACGTTAAAACTTTTTATCCGATATTAACCCAGTTATATATTGATTTGTAATTTTTGATTTTCGGGTGTAAAATATTTTTGAAAAACCCCAGCTTAGCGGTGCTATCGGCTCTTGCATATATGGTAAATGGAACACGGGCATTCGCTTCGCTCACTCAATGTCACCAAAAGAGAGGTTCTTGTATGAAAAGAGCTATTGTACTACTTTCTGGAGGCCTCGATAGCACAACCTGCATGGCGCTCGCGGATTCGGAAGGATATAAAATTTGTGCATTGTCCTTTGATTATGGACAAAGGCATAAAAGAGAACTTCAGAGTTCGATTAAAGTTGCAGAATATTATAGGGTGGAAAGCCACAAAATAATAAAACTTGATAATCTTGGCGGTAGTGCTCTCACAGACCTTGCTCTTGATGTTCCTGATTATAACGGTTCCAATAGTATTCCTATAACATATGTACCTTCGCGGAATCTAATATTTTTATCATATGCTGGAGGTTTGGCCGAAACATTAAATGCACAAGCAATCTTCATCGGGGTAAATGCGTTAGATTACAGTGGTTATCCTGATTGTAGACCAGAATTTATAAATGCTTTCAAGGAAGCTCTTCGCTTCGGTACAAAAAAAGGCATTGAAGGAACTCCTATAGAAATACTTACACCACTGATAAACCTTTCAAAATCTGAAATCGTCCAACTGGCATGCAAACACAAGGCTCCTCTTAATCTTACAACCAGCTGTTATAGAGGTGGAGATAAGGCTTGCGGAACCTGCGACAGTTGTATTCTTAGAAAAAAAGGATTTAAAGAAGCCGGCATGCCTGATCCTATAGAATATGTATAAATTTAACCTTGAGGAGGAGCTAAGAAAAAATGGCAAATAAGAAAATGTATCTTACAAAATCTTTTACCTTTGACAGCGCACATAACTTAACTGGATACGCAGGAAGCTGTGAAAACCTTCATGGGCACACTTATAAATTGGAAGTAATGGTTAGCGGACCACTTTCAGAGGAGGGAATGGTTGTTGATTTCCATGACCTTAAAACAATTGTTAATAAGAACATAATTGAAAAAATTGATCACCGATATCTTAACGAACTTCTTCCTATGCGTACAACTTGCGAGAACATTTCTTTATGGATATGGAAGGAGCTCGAACCATACATAGAACTTATAAACTGTAAACTTGAAAAGATATCCCTTTATGAAACAGCAGATTCTAGAGTTGATATTGTTAGGGAGAAATAATATGAAAGTAAACGAGATTTTTTTTAGTCTTCAGGGAGAAGGAGTTCTCACGGGATGGCCAACAGTATTTGTACGATTTACTGGCTGTAATTTGAGTTGCTCTTACTGTGATACTTCTTATGCCAGACACGAAGGAAAACAATATCTCCCTACTGAGATAGTCAAAGAAATTGCTAAGTTTGATTGCAAGCGGGTATGTCTCACTGGAGGAGAGCCTTTGCTTCAGAAAGATTTCATAGAGCTTCTGATTCTTCTAAAGGATTACAGAGTGTCAATTGAAACAAACGGTTCGATTTCCGTAAAGGAGTTTATGCTTTTTTCTGGCCACACCATAAATATGGATGTTAAAGCACCTTCATCTGGTGAAAATAAAAGCATTTATCAAGATAACATGAACTATCTTCGGGAGGACGATGAAATAAAATTTGTGCTAGCTTCAAACAAAGATTATCTCTGGGCGAAAGAGTTTATAGCCAACTATTATCAAAAAGGCCTTATAACTTTTTCTCCAGTTTTCGGAGTATTGTCTCCCGATAAATTAGCCGCCTGGGTTCTCGAAGACAAACTGGATGTACGGGTTCAGGTTCAGCTTCACAAAATCATTTGGGGGCCTGACAAAAAAGGAGTGTAGCATAAAATGTCTGAATGGGAACAACTAATTAATGAATGTAAAAAATGTGAAAAGTGCAGTCTCTCTAAAACAAGGACAAACGTAGTTGTTGGCGAAGGGAATATTAATGCTGAAATAATGTTTGTCGGCGAAGCCCCTGGTGCGGACGAGGATGCGACCGGAAGGCCTTTCGTGGGCAAAGCTGGAAAGCTTTTGGATATAGCTCTGAAATCCCTTGGCCTCAACCGAGAAAGCTGCTATATAGCCAACATCTGCAAATGTAGACCCGAGAACAATCGAGCTCCTCATGATGATGAAGCCTTCTCATGCCTACCGTATCTGGAAAGACAAATTTCATTAGTATCTCCAAAAGTGATTGTTTGCATGGGAGCAACTCCATTGAAATATCTCATAGATAAAAAAGCTCAGATTACTAAGCTTCGCGGGCAATGGATATCAAAAGACCCTCGTCTTTTTATGCCAACCTTCCACCCTGCTGCGCTATTAAGGGATGAAACCAAAAAGCTTCCCTTCTGGGAAGACCTGAAAAAAGTTCGAGATAAGTTATATAGAAACGAATAGATGAACAAAGAGGTTAAGAGGCGGGTTTTCCGCCTCTTAACCTCTTTTCATATTGAAGCAGTAATATTGCTTACTACCTGCTGTGCTTGCGAAAGATCTTGTTGATTTGCATTTGAAACTTTGTACCATCCCTTTTGCGACATCACGTCGAAAATCTGTTTTTGGTTTTCAAGGGTTCTTTTTAGTACATCCATACAATCCGTCCTAAGTTGATTATTTGTGCTTTCAAGAATAAGATTCGTAAGTGAAGTAGCACTTAGCTTGTGATTACCAAGTATTTCATTGGTAATTTCCTTATCTGATAAATTATAATTTCCAATCATTTTCTTGTTACCTCCTTATTGAAGATTTGGATTCGAAATGTATTTTGCCAATGTGTGCAAACTGTTACCATAGTCTCTTGTAAACTTGTCTAACATGGTTTTTATCTGCGGATCTGAGCATATTGCATTTGACCCGGACATGAAATTAATGCTATTTTCCATCATTTTAATGTTGTCCTGCAGTAACATCAGTTCTTTGCTTGTCAACGCCATACTAATTCCTCCCTTTAAGTTTTTGTGTTAAGAATAATAAATCTCGTTATTCCTTAGTATTATTTGCATAAAAATAAAATATATTCAAAAACCTTATCCATATTTTTGAAATATCAGGGGAAAATAATGATAATTTGATATATAATTATCCTAAAATATAATGGTATGCACATCATTAGATTGGTCGTTCCTAATCAGTTTTTAGGAAGAACCAAATTTTGTGCCTCCAGCACAACGAAAGGAATTATGGTTAATATGGTTTCAATAGAAGAAAAAAGGCCCTCCCAGCTTTATGTTGATTTGAAAGCAATAATGCATAATGTTAAGGAGATACGCAGACTTCTTTCTCCAAAAACGGAAATAATGGCTGTAATTAAAGCTTCTGCTTATGGCGGTGGCTCTATAGAAATAGCAAAAGTCCTTGTGCAGAATGGCATCGAGAGATTTGCCGTTGCAATTCCGGAAGAAGCAATTGTTCTCAGGAAAAGCGGCATAGACAAACCAATTCTTGTTCTCACACCTCCTACGCTTTCTGATTTGCAGTCCATAGTGGAATACAATCTGATTCCTTCAATTTCTGATATCGAAACAGCAAAAGAACTTAATGAGCTTTGCTATACAAATAATAAACGCCTTAAAATACACGTTGAAATTGATACCGGAATGGGTAGAACAGGGACTCAGCCGGAAGAAGCAATCTCTTTAATAACACAAATCAATACCCTGTCCAGCCTTGAGGTAGAAGGTCTTTTTGCTCATTTTTCCAGTGCTGAATCAGATGCCGAATATACTCGAAAGCAAATCTATATTTTTGAAAAAACTGTAAATGAATTAATACAGCAAGGAATAAATATTGCTATAAGACATGTCTGCAATAGTGCGGGAATTGTTCTCTTTCCAGAGACACATTATGAATTTGTACGATTAGGCCTTATGCTTTATGGCTACTATCCTGACGAAGCCTTAAAAGGTAAGCTTTCTTTGAAGCCAAGCCTGATTCTCAAGACGAAAATCATTCATATAAAGGATGTTCCCGCAGAAACTTCTATTAGCTACAACCGTACCTTTACAACTAAACGTCCCTCGCGTATCGCTACTTTACCAATCGGTTATGCTGACGGATTCAAGCGGGCATTATCAAACAAGGGCTTTGTTCTTGTAAATGGTCGAAAAGCCCCTATTGCCGGGCGAATATGCATGGATTTAAGTATGATTGACGTAACAGACATCCCCAATGTTAAAAAAGGTGATGAGGTTATTATCTTTGATAATACAAACATAACCGTAGAAGAACTTGCGGAACTTTGTGGAACCATAAGTTATGAGATTATATCAACAATTAGCCCGAGAATTCCACGAGTATATATATGAAAGGCTCGGCAGACATTCATTTCCTTCAAATAGAGATTCCTATAATAAAAAATCAAATTTGAAAAAATATTTTAAACTTTATTAAAAAAATGTTTTCAAATTTGGTTTTTTTATTATACAATAGTAAGAAGTATATGGCTATTTGATATCTTGGGTTTAATACGTTAGACGGTTCATTCTTTATTAAATATTTTTTTATCTTCAGACTATATTCATTAAAATATGATATAATTGAAAAACCTGCAAATACTAAAATAATCTAAGTTTAATTAAAATACTTGTCTGACCGCTTTGAAAGACATTTAACCTATACTGACAAAACGGGCATCAAGGAGTAGTGAAGATGGAATACAGACCAAACAATCCGTTGATTGTACAAAGTGATAGAACTATAATGGCCGAAGTTAAGAACGACCTTTATGAGGCAGCTAGAGATGCAATCTCCCGTTTTTCGGAGATAATCAAAAGCCCTGAATATATTCATACTTATAGAATAACTCCTCTTTCCTTATGGAATGCTGCAGCAAGTGGTATGAAAGCACAGGATATGATTTCTTGTCTTGAAAAATATGGGAAATATGCTCTTCCAGATAACATCAAGAAAGATATTCTTGATTATGTCGGTCGTTATGGGAAGGTAAAGCTTTTAAAAAAGAATAATGAGATGATTCTCACAGCCGAAGATCATTTTCTTATTACTGAAATTGAGCACAATAAAAAGATACAAGCATACCTTAAGGAACGAATTGATGCAAGTACCATAGCAATCAATCCAGATATGCGTGGGCATATAAAACATGCCCTTTTGAAAATAGGTTATCCAGTGGAAGATCTTGCCGGTTATGTTGACGGTGCTTTTATGGACGTACAGCTTAGAGAAACAACCACCAAAGGCAACCCTTTTGGTTTAAGAAAATATCAGAAGGAAGCTGTTGATATTTTCTATGCCGGTGGTTCATCAGCCGGCGGAAGTGGTGTTATAGTCTTTCCCTGCGGTGCTGGAAAAACTATTGTTGGTATGGGCACTATGGAAAGACTTAAATGCCAGACTCTTATCCTTACAACCAATATCACCGCTGTAAGACAATGGAAAGAGGAGCTTCTTAGCAAGACATATCTGACTGAAGATCAGATTGGCGAATATACTGGCGAAGTAAAAGAAATAAGGCCAGTTACAATTTCAACCTATCAAATATTAACCCATAGAAAAGGTAAAAATGTAGATTTTCCGCATTTTAAACTTTTTAACTCTATGGATTGGGGTCTTATAATATACGACGAGGTACATTTGCTTCCAGCTCCTGTGTTCAGAGTAACCGCAGAAATTCAGGCTATGAGAAGGCTTGGCCTTACAGCTACTCTTGTCAGGGAAGATGGTTTAGAGGAAGATGTTTTCAGCTTGATTGGTCCAAAAAAATATGATGTTCCTTGGAAAGACCTTGAAAGACAAGGTTGGATTGCAACCGCCTCTTGTACAGAAATCAGAGTTCTTATGGAAGGACATCAAAGAGTTGAATATGCGATGAGCTCTTCCAAAGAACAGTTTAGAATTGCTTCTGAAAATAACAATAAATATGATGCTATAGAAAAAATACTCAAAATGCATTCTGACGATAACGTGCTAATTATAGGACAGTATATTAATCAATTGGAAATGCTGGTTGATAAAATAAATGCGCCAATAATAACAGGTAAAACACCTAGCGCCGAGAGAATTAACCTGTATGACCAGTTTAAAGCCGGTAAAATTAAGCGCCTTATAGTATCAAAGGTTGCAAATTTTGCTATCGACCTTCCAGATGCAAACGTTGCCATTCAGGTTTCCGGCACTTTTGGATCCAGGCAGGAAGAGGCACAAAGGCTTGGTCGTATTTTACGACCGAAAAGTGATCAGAGTCAGGCTCATTTTTACTCTATTGTAACCAAGGAAACAAAAGATGAAGAATACGCAGCAAACAGACAGCTCTTTTTAACAGAGCAGGGATACAAATATAGAATTATCGATGCGGAGGAATTAAACTAATGAATTATAAGGAGTACATTGAAGGATTAAATCTTGAGAGTCTAAAGATTTTGGTGGATTCCCATGAAATTGACTACCTAAATAGCCCTGAATGGAATGGAGATGAATTGAGCACCCTCAAAAGCACATTGTCAAAAGCCTTCTCCAAAGCGGGTTATGTGGAAAGCATGTTAACCCAGCTTGACGAGCATCAAAAGAATATCATCAGAATAATATTTTTCTCTGACGAAGCTGTAGACCAAGACAGCGTTATCAGAAAATTCAATAACCTTTATGGAAAAGACCTCAATCCAAGAAATATCATAGATTCCCTTTGGCGTATGGGTTTGGTGATTAAATTTGAAATGTATTACCGCAATAGACCATATGTTTCTCTTGTTGACGATGTAAGATTGATTGCTTCAAGGTTTATTGTGCAAGAACTTTTGGGAGAATGGGCCGGCGGAGACCTTGATGTTTATGTAAACAGTAATCCTTTTGAACTTGCCCAAGATATATACGTATTCCTTTCATATGTCCACAATAACGAAACAAAACTAACCGCTAAAAACGTAATATTTAGAAAATCGGCTCAAAAAATTGAAGAGCTCTTTATTGAAAAATCAGAATATATGGATGAACCTGAAAGTGAATACTCCGAAAGATTTAATTTTATAAATAACTTTTTATATATGATCGACATGGTAACATACAACGAGGGTAGTGTTTATCTCAACCATAAAAAGAACGATGCTTGGCTTAATATTAAATTAATGGACAAAATAAAGGTTATTTCAAGCTTCCTTGAAACTTATTATTTGGGCAACAAGAGAGAAATAACCGATGCAGTAAACAAAATTAAACTTGTTCTTCTAAACACGTATGATACCCCTATCAGTCTAAGTAGTTTTGAAGCAATAATCGAAAAATATCATGCAGATATGAATTTCAATTACTTACGTAGCAACTTCAAAAAAATACTAAACCATCTTGTTCTATTAGGCATGGTAGAATTTATGACTGATTCACAAGGAGATATGTTCTTCCGATTAAACAAATACGGTTGGGCTTTCTATTCAAATAGAATAGACATTATAAACGAAGAGGAAGAAAAGCATTTTTATATTCAGCCTAATTTTGAAATAATTTCAACAGTAAATCTTAATTCGGTTCTCAGATGGGAACTTGACAGTTTTTGCGACATAGGCAAAATCGAGAAAACCATACATTACTGGATAACAAAGAGTTCTATTCATCGTGCATTAAGCAACGAAAAGAACATTGATGATTTACTTTCATTCCTTAAGACATACAGCAAGAGTGGCGTTCCTCAGAATGTTGAATACACGCTCAAAGAATGGTCTGCAAGTTATGGAAATGTATATCTTATTGATATGCTACTTCTTAGATGTAGAACTCCAGAACTCGCAGCTGAGATATCCTCTATTCAGTCCATGGCAGAAAATATTATTGGAAGAGTAACTGAAAAGGACCTCATATTAAAAAAATCCTTCGGAGATGACGCTTTGGATATTTTAGTCAAAAAGGGATATATTGCAAAGGCACAAATTTCCGAGCCTGATGTATCATTTGCAGCCTCTAGGAAGCAACCACTATCAATACTTGATGAAATATTCGGAGAAGACAGCCTTGAAGATTCTTTAGATTTAAGTCAGTTTAACATTGATTCAAGATACCTCGACAAAAATGCTCACTACAAAAAAACAATAATGGATATTAAACCTCCTGCGAAGGGAGAAGCGGCAAAGCCCTCTGCTTCTAAGGTATATAGTCCCTCAACATATCAAGCAAAAGAAATCCTTGAAAAGGCAATAAGTCAGAAGAAACCCGTTCTGATTGACTACTATCAGCAGAAAACCGATTCAAGTAAAAAAATACGTATAGAGCCAATCAAAATAGAGAAGGATGAAAAGGGCTGGCAGGTTTATGCAAATAGTAATAATCAAAATTTTATCTTTGATATAACTAAAATACAGAGCATCGAGTTTTCAAACTTAAATTAAAATTAAAAAAACTGGAGAAGTTCTCCAGTTTTTTATTTCCCTAATGTGTAATCCCTGTATTTGAAGTCATTTCCTTTAATTTATCTCGTTCTATCGGTTTTGATTGCAACATTTCTTGAACTGAGCCATTGTAAACAAGCCAAGAACCATTTTCATAGATTAATGCTGAGTTATTTGAATACATAGGCCTTAAATCAAGAATGCGCCCGTCAGGCAGGACTGTAAATTCAACCTTATCATACATAAAAATCAACTCCTTTTTTAAACCTAGACTAAGTCAAATAAATACCGTTAATAATATTAGCATTATTATATCATAAAAATATTTTTACTACAATTTGTTGTTATGGTATAATGAGTTTCACTTGGAAAAATAATCTGATAATTTTCATTTTCTTTTTGAAAGGGATATTTTTATGAATTTTGAAGGGGTAAAATCAATATTATTTTCAGATACACCTGTTCCTGACATATTTCTATCTGAATATCTGCCCGATGCAGAAGGTGATTATGTTAAGGTTTATTTTTACTGCTTGTTTTTAAGCAAACATCACAAGCATGTTCCCGTGGCAGACCTTTCTAAATATCTGGGAATAGATATTTCAAAGGTAAAGCAAGCCCTCGCTTATTGGGAAAACGTTGGGGTTTTAATAAAAACAGAAAATGGTATTACTTTCTGCGACCTCAAGGAAAAGGAAGTACATAAACTCTACAAACCCAGGCTAACTTCATCTCCTGAAGAAGCAAAAATTTCTTCTGAAAACAATCTTAAGAGGAGTCAGGTAATCACGGCTATAAACAATACCTTCTTCCAGGGAATTATGTCTCCGGGTTGGTATATGGATATTGATCTCTGGTTTGAAAAATACAAACTCGAGGAAGATGTAATGCTTTCGTTGTTTAAGTTCTGTTATGATAAGAATAAATTTAGCAGAAACTACATAAACGCAGTAGCTGAGAGCTGGCATCGTAAAGGCATCTGTAATTCCTTCGATTTGGACAGATACTTCATTGTTTATGAAAAATGCGATGATATAAAGAAAAAAATATGCAAAAAGCTTTCGATTTTTAACCGAATGCTTACTGCATACGAGGAAGCATACATTGAGAAATGGGTAGGTGAATATGGCTTTGGCTTTGAAATAATTGAATTGGCCCTTAAGAAAACTACTTCAAAAACCAATCCAAATTTTGATTACATAAATAAAATTTTGACCGAATGGAACGAATCCGGATTGAAAACCCCTGAAGAGGTTTCATCCTATATTAAGCAGTACAAACAAGCAACAAAAGAAAGTAAACAAACCCAAGACTTACCGAATAAATTTTTTGGGCAGTCAAAGAAAGGCTTGGATTTCACCAAGTTTTACTACAATACTGAAAACAACACTTAACTTGACCATACCAGATGTTTTCTATGCAGGAAAAATGATTGGAGAGGTTTCTTATGAATCATATAGTTTCAAGTTCATTGATATATGAATATGAAAAGAAGAGGAGCAAGGCAGTCGCAGAATGCGAAAAAAGAACCCTTGAACTTATGGAGACGTATCCTTCTTTAAAAGCTATTGAGAATCAAATAAGAGAAGTAGGTCTGTCTATTTCAAAAAAAATCCTGAGTCTTGGTTCTGATAGTTCTCACGAGCTTTCCATAAACCTTACAAAGCAGATGCAAGAGTTAAAGCAAAAACGCGAAAGACTTCTGCAAAGTTTGCATATTTCTCCGTCAGAATTTTTACCGAAATACGAATGCCTTTACTGCGACGATACTGGCTTTTCAAAAGATTCTGGCGAAGCCTGTTCCTGCTACAAGCAGGTATTGTTAAGTACTGCATACAGGCAGTCAGGCCTTGAGATTCTGTATAAAGAAAATTTTCAAGCATTCAATCCTGATTATTATTCAGACAAACCAAATCCTGAGGTATACAGCAGCAACCTTTCTCCGAGAGAAAATATTTTGATGATAAAAGAGAGATGCCTTTCTTTTATCGAAAATTTTGAAAGTCCAGAAGATAAAAACCTTTTGTTTACAGGAGAACCTGGAATCGGTAAGACCTTTCTGTCAAACTGTATAACTCGAGAGCTGTTAAACAATGGCCGAACTGTAATATATCAGACTGAACCAATTCTTCTGGATATAATAATGAATTACAAAATGCGTTTTGAAAAACCTCAATACTTTAATGATGAAATGTATACTGCGCTTTTAGAAGCAGACCTTTTAATAATAGATGATTTAGGAACCGAATCCCTGAATTCTTCCAGATTTTCAGAACTTTTCAACATATTAAATTCCCGCCTTTTGACACAGGAAAATCGAAAAACCAAAACAATTTTGTCAACAAACCTATCTCTCGAACAGCTTTGGAAGCATTATGATGATAGGATAATATCAAGAGTAATGGGTAATTTTGATATATGTCGATTCTTTGGAGATGATATAAGGATAAAACAAAAGCGCTAACGCGCTTTTGTTTTATCCTTATATATTCAATAATTCTTTATTCTACGTTTTTTGCTTTTTATTCAATTTCTCCGTCGTCTCCTTCAAGTCCCATTTCTTCCGGCACACGAGCTATTGTTACCAATGAAACCGCTCTGTCAAACTTCATCAAGGTTACTCCCTGTGTTGCACGTCCCAGAATACTTATTCCCTCGACACCAAGGCGTATTACTATACCATCAGAGTTAATAAGCATTATGTCTCCCTTTTCTTCTACTATCTTGATTCCCACAAGCGGCCCGGTTCTTTCTGTTACTCTATATGTCAGAACACCTTTTCCGCCTCGCGCTTGAACCTTATACTCAGAAAGTTCTGTCCTCTTTCCAAAACCATTTTCGGTTATTGCAAGCAAGTACTCATCTTCGTTGATTATTGGCTCCATACCTATAACATAATCATCTTCATTAAGCTCTATTCCTTTAACACCTGAAGAAACTCTTCCTGTAGACCTTACATCGTTTTCGTTAAATCTTATTGCCATTCCCAGTCTTGTTCCTATAATTACTTTTTGGCTTCCATTGGTAAGTCTTACATCTATAAGCTCGTCTTCTTCCCTTATGGAAATGGCCTGTAATCCAGTTTTCCTAGTACTGTCATATTCAGTCAAGGCGGTTTTCTTTATCAGACCCTTCTTGGTTGCCATAAGAAGGTACTGTCCTTCTGCGTATTCTTTAATCGGAATTACCGCTTGAACCTTCTCTCCTGGAGAAAGCTGAAGCAGATTTACTATCGCCGTTCCCTTCGCCTGTCTTCCTGACTCAGGAATCTCGTAACCCTTTAGTCTATATACTTTGCCAAATGTAGTAAAGAACAATATATAATGATGAGTGGTTGTTATGAACAACTGCTCAACAAAATCCTCTTCTCTGGTGCTAAGCCCAGAAATTCCTCTACCACCTCTTTTTTGGCTTTTATAAGTATCAACAGGTAATCTCTTAATATAGCCAAAATGAGTAAGGGTAATTACGGTGTTTTCTTCATCAATTAAATCTTCATCATCAATATCTTCTGCTATCGAAGAAATAATTGTTCTACGTGGGTCAGCATATTTTCTCTTTATTTCAAGTAATTCTTCTTTAATAATATTAAATATTAAGAGTTCACTTGCTAATATTTCTTTTAACCTAGTTATTTCTGCTAAGATTTCATTGTATTCTTCTTCAATTTTTTTGCGTTCCAATCCAGTCAGTCTCTGCAGTCTCATATCAAGAATTGCCTGTGCTTGAATATCTGTGAGATTGAAAGTCTTTATTAACCCTTCTTTTGCTTCTGGACCATTTTTTGACCTTCTAATAAGTGCAATTACCGCATCAAGGTTGTCCAATGCAATTTTTAAACCTTCTAAAATATGGGCCCTCGCCTCTGCTTTTTTAAGGTCAAAATTAGTACGCCTTATAATAACCTCTCTTTGATGCTCAAGATAATTATCTATTACTTCCTTCAGCGTAAGAGTTTTTGGTTCGTTATTAACAAGCGCAAGCATTATAACACTAAACGTTTCCTGCAATTGCGTATTCTTATAAAGCTGATTTAGTATAACATTTGCATTTACATCTCTTTTAAGCTCAATAACCATTCTCATTCCAGTTCTGTCGGATTCATCTCGCAAGTCGGAAATTCCTTCGATTTTCTTATCTCTTACAAGCTCAGCAATTTTTTCTATTAACCTTGCCTTGTTTACCTGATATGGAAGCTCTGTTACTATAATTTTTTGCCTGTTTGCTGTCCATTCCTCTATCTCAGTTTGTGCACGAATTACTATTCTGCCCCTTCCGGTTCGGTAAGCATTCCTTATTCCTTCTTTTCCGAGAATCATAGCTCCTGTAGGGAAATCAGGTCCTTTTATTATTTTCATTAAATCAT
>Ga0209340_1001301_pt1 | contig 18666 bp, 13 predicted proteins | sample EPASupsiteSAE323_FD_187266 | JGI IMG/M metagenome (GOLD analysis project Ga0209340, IMG submission 187266) | Bioremediated contaminated groundwater from EPA Superfund site, New Mexico - Sample SAE3-23 (SPAdes) (version 2) | ecosystem: Environmental > Aquatic > Deep subsurface > Groundwater >... | reverse complement strand
CTTGATACCGGCTCTCTTAACAGCTTCCGCCATTGCGATGGCACCCAGTTTTCTGGATGGGGTATCTTTTAAGGTTCCACCAAAAGAACCTACGGGTGTACGGCATGCGCTTACGATTACTACTTCTCTTGACATTTATTTAATCTCCCTTCAAATTTGGATTTTAATGATAGATGACCTTTTCTTAATAAGCAAAGAATCCTTCACCGGTCTTACGTCCGAGTTTGCCTGCACGTACCATCTTAACCAGTAAGGGGCAAGGGCGATATTTGGGATCGCCAAACTCTTTGTACAGAGTTTCCATAATCTTAAGGCAGATATCCAAACCGATCATGTCGGCCAGAGCCAACGGGCCCATCGGATGACCTGCGCCAAACTTCATGGAAGTGTCAATGTCAGCAGCATTGGCTACGCCTTCCATTAAGGCATACATACCTTCGTTCAGCATGGGGATCAAAAGACGGTTTACAACGAAGCCGGGAGCTTCATTGATTTCAACCGGAGCCTTACCCATTTTTAGGGCAAGATCCTTAATAGCATCATAAGTGGCCTGGCTGGTAGCAGCACCCCGAATGATTTCAACCAGTTTCATGGCCGGTACGGGGTTAAAGAAATGCATACCGATCATTCTGTCAGGCCTGCCTGAAGCTGCACCAATTTCAGTAATACTTAAAGCTGAAGTATTGGATGCCAGAATGCATTCGGGCTTACAAAGCGAATCCAGTTCTTTAAAGATGGATTTTTTGATTTCCATAACTTCAATTGCAGCCTCAATGACCAGGTCAACATCAGCTGCTGCGGCCATATCAATGGTGCCAGTGATTCTGCCCAGGATAGCATCTTTATCAGCCGCTTCCATTTTGCCTTTTTCAACCATTTTAGTTAAGTTCTTGGTAATCCCTTTTATACCATTGTCAACAAACTCTTGTTTAATATCGCGTAAAACTACCTCGAAGCCGGATTGAGCAGCATTTTGTACGATGCCTGCTCCCATGGTACCTGCACCTAAGACCATTATTTTCATACTTAATTGCCTCCCTAATATGTTTAATCAGATAAATAGCTAGTACTATTTACCGACAAAATTAGCTGCTCTTTTTTCTATGAAAGCGGTCATACCTTCCTTTTGATCTTCCGTAGCAAAACAGAGACCAAAAACATCCGCTTCAATAGTCATAGCCCTATCGATATCGGTTTGCATTCCTTCTATAGCGGCTGCTTTACTTAGACGAACCGCGATTTGAGCTTTGCTAATTATTCTCTTGGCAATACCTTTAGCACAATCCAAGAGTTCTTCTGGTGCTACCACCTTGTTAACCAAGCCGATTCGCAAAGCTTCCTCAGCATTGATAACGTCCGCAGTATAAAGCATTTGCCTGGCCATACCTGAACCTACCAGACGCGGCAACCTCTGAGTGCCACCGAATCCGGGCGTAATTCCCAGACCTACTTCTGGTTGTCCAAACTTGGCCTTAGTTGAAGCTACACGAAAATCGCAACACATAGCCAGTTCACATCCTCCACCTAAAGCAAAACCATTCACAGCCGCGATAACCGGCTTTTCCATGATTTCAACCATCCGGAAAGCCTGTTGCCCTAAAGCACCAAAGGCCCGACCTTCTACAGCGGTTAGATTCTGCATAAAGGCAATGTCGGCACCGGCGACAAAGGCCTTATCTCCGGCTCCGGTAATTATTAATACATCAATCCCGGAATCTTCATTGACTTCTTTTAAAGCACTCTTTATTTCCAAAAGTGTGTCCATGTTTAATGCGTTTAAGGCTTGGGGCCTATTAATACTTAGTACGGCAATTCTATCTTCTCTATCCAGCAGTACGTTTTCGTATGCCACCAACTTCCCTCCTCTTAATACCTTTTTCAAGTTACCTCATGTTAATTTCTTCTTTAATACCGCCTCCCTTTTTAGATACTTTTCATTGGGTTTCCCCGGGTATATAATTAAAGTCTGTTTGGCGTTTAATAAACTTGTTCTAATTGTTTCTTTGGATCTACAGAATACCAGCCAGGCATTTATCCAATACACAAAAAGGAAAAGGCCTATTCTATGCTATAAATACCCGGACCAAATCTAATGGTCAGAGAACAGGAGCGTATGTAATAAGGATTTGAGGTGGCCAATACAAACGCAACTGCATTTGCTTTGTGATTATTTTAATAAGCAATTAACGTGCCAGCCAATTCCTAATTATGTATGCTATATAAGGCCAATATTGCTGAGACGAGAGTAAAATATAAATCTAAGACATACAGAAATGCCATCAGATGATTCATGTTTGTATCGGTAAATAATTCATCCATGAATCGCCTGGTGGCATTAATAAAGTCTAATATAATCCGCTGTAATTCCTTAGTCCTTAAATTGTTAATATTTAAATAATCCAGTTTTGTATCGATTTCTGCCGCAACTCTTCTTATACTGTCCTTTTGTTTGCAGATATTAAATTCTCTTGTTATTCAAACCAGCCCCGAGTGGTTAACTATCTCTATATAATTTGTAAACGTTCAACTATTTTTCCATTTTCCAGGTGTGCTTCTACAATCTCTGCTACATCATTTGCTGACACCTCACCGTACCATATACCCTCGGGGTATACCAATACCACCGGCCCTGTGGTGCATATTCCGAAACAACCGCAATTGGTTATCATTACATCACCTGTTAGCTCCCGCTCTTCAATTTCCTCGATAAAACTCTGCACAATATCAACTGACTTTTTAGTATGGCAAGCACCCATCTGCTGCCCATTAATTCTCGAACTTGAACATATGAACAAATGATATTTAGGCTTATGCATGACTATCCCTCCTATAATTATTGTATTATTTCAATTTATGCAGTACCCCGATAGGTTTTTTTGACCATAATTGAAAAAGCAACTCCTTGAGCTTGTTCTCCGTCTCTCAAAGTTGTATCTACAATGTTCATCATAAATATTTCACCTCTTTAACAAAAATACCCTGATTTTAGGAACCACTTCATTCCAATAACCAGAGCGCAGTAATTTTAGTATTCATTGGGCAATCCCGTGTAGATTCAAAACAAAAATCCCCGCATATTAGCGAGGACTTCTTTATCCTTGATTAATTTTGTTTTCAAATTCTGAGTTACCTATATTTTATACTTTCAGTACAGCATTGCAAGCCAATTTGCTTAAGCATTCTGTATACTTCTTTTTATTAGCCTTCTATGTTTCCCCCGGGATGACAGTTAAAATTCATATAGCGTATTGCCCCGCACCTCTTTTCATTATGAATGCTCAAGGAACCGTTCATATAATTATTGGCCCAGATGTGGCAGATGGGTTTATTGAGTTTTTCGGCCCGAGCTACTATTTGGGCCGTAAGCGAGCTGTTTTGCGCCTCATTGCCATCCCATAGCACTATTAAGATGTCACTATTTTCGGCTATGAAATATCCTGCCTTAAGATGAGCCGCCTTTCTCGTCGGAGAGGACGGCATTTCTATTATTTCTATGGCCTTTTGCGATAACCAGTATTTCAATTCTTGCCGCAGTTCAGCCCCCTGGCTGTCCACCTCGTAATCATCAGTAGGTCCAAATTCATTGATATATTTATCCTCAGCAACTGGTAATACGGCTATCAACCTGGTCGCATCCCGGTTCAATAACCGACGGGCCACCAGACGATCTGCCCCTGCTGCCAGAGGTGAAAAGACGGTTAGATAATACCGCGAGAACTGTTGTTCGATATAATTAATGGTTTCATCTACCGCCTGCTCCAATCTATCTATCTGATTGGGCTCAAGGTTTTTATGACCGGCAATGCCAATTCTAAGCATTTCCCGCTGTCCCATAGTGGTTAGAGCATTAAATTCTTTAACATGGGCGTGCATCCCAATTACATTGTCCGGCGGCAAGGATGATAATTCGAATTTGCGTTTATCAGCTAGACTGCTCATTTTTATCAGATTTTCCAGTGAACGGGCTCCATGCTTATATTTTGTCACCCGCAAGAAGGCATCCAGAACACCTGCTTCTACGGCAAATTGATCATTAGTTCTTATTTGCGGTGCATTGGTTTCCAAATACTGTCTTAGGATAAAAGCCCGGCGAATCATGAAAAGTCGGTCATCAACGGTATTGGGGTTGCCATTAATTCCGCGGATGTTTATATAAGCGCGCAGGCGGCTGATAAAATCGGGCTTTTTCGCAGCCCGTTCCTCTTCATTGTCGCCGGTTTGAAACTCTTCAAAGGAATGTCTGGTCGCACCTGCAAAGACATGAATGCCGCCTCCTAAAGGACGCGGTATTCCATGATCGGAGAATTCCCCGTCCTGCATAGGCGCAAGGAAATAACGCAACCACCCTAAATTATGACCTTCACACGGAGTATCAAATTCATCCCAAAAAACAAGCGGCATTATGCCTTTTAAATTTAGGTCTCGAATTTCACTAAATGCGGTTTGCAGCTCATCCGGCGATGCGAATTGAGAAAGGTTAAACGTTAATTGGGCGTCTTCTCTTATTCCAAGCCCCGTGGCTATCTCCTTGACCACAAATGATTTCCCCGCCCCAGGCGGGCCAAATACAGCTACACATAGCGGCTTTTCAGGATCTTTTAGCTCCAGATAATCTTTCATGGCATTATTTACACTGCGTACTCCTTCTATCTCATGTCGATCCGCACTTGACCATGCCCCAATCGCTTCCACCGGTACATCCGGCAATGCCGCCAGTGGTCCGTTAACTACAATATTACGGGCACACTCATTCACGCCACTTTGCGTATCCTGTAAAGAATACCTATACTTTTTATTTCTTAACAAATTTTCTTCCAGAATGGTCCACGGTACGCGGTCATTTTTATTTATTAGGATGTCATTTTCGGTGCTAAAACATCCCAGGTCACCGATTAGATTACAAGGATAATCAAGCGCCTCATTTGCTGTGGAGGTCATCTCCCTGTAGGTACGGGCCATAGCCTTATTGGGGAATTGCAGTTGTTTATAATTATCGTTTTCAACTACTTCATAACCTTGAACGTGAAGGGTGCGGGCCAATTTAGTACCTATACAGGTGGCTTCCATCCAGTTTGCCGGTCCCGTCCTTTGAGCCCAGGCAGCCGCCAAGGCGGCTAATATACAGGTATGATAGCCCATCATTTGACCTGGGAATTTGCCGGCAAAATCACCTTCCTGACCACTGCGATCGAAAATCAAAGTACTGGTATCCTTATCAATAATTACAGCCCCGCTGGCTCCCAGGGTTACAATTACCTGCTTGTATTTTATCCTTTTAGTTCCCGGTTCAAGAAAAGGACAATTCTTGCTTAGAACCGCCGCAACTACTTCCTCCAGCATTCTTTCCCATGATAAGGATATACCTATCTTTACTTCACAGGATCGCAGGTCGCTCAAAGTAGTCACTATCGTTGTTCTGGCTGCCAAGCCTAGTTCAATTATCCTATCAAGCAGAGGATTATCCTTACTTTCATTGTATTGACCCAGTTTCAGTATAATATCCTGCGGGAGTTTCTCCTCCAATTCACTGGATAAAACCGTCGGCCAACCCTCTTCACAGGAACGAAATCCAAGGCCGCTGTCCTGAATTATCAATAAATCCGGGTGCCCTTCCAGCCTGGCCGCAGGATAATTCCACATACCGGGCTCAAATTCATGCCATTTCTCTAAACGGAACGAATTATAGTTTAAACCAGGATTGCGGAATTCCCGCCATACGGTCCAGGAAGTTGTTATCCGGCTGTCTTTGGGCCGATTCAACAATTCCTCATCAAGAATTGCTCCTTCTACAGTGGCTGTTTCCGGTGCAATCAACTCCTTTAACAGCTGCAGAACCATGGCCGAGCCGCCAGGTTTAGAACTAAGCCTCACCTTGAAATCATCTTTTGGTTTTTTCCAGTAATATACCCCGCCTCTGACTATGATATCTTCGTTATGTATTCTGAACCAATCGACCGTTGGATCTCCACACATCTGAATGAGAGGTTTCATAATTTGGGCCTCCTTTTAATTACTTCATCAAAAAAGCCAAACCCCTGTTGATTGGGAACCAAGTTCCTCAACAAGGGTCTGCTAAATTGCAGATCCCGTCTGCATATATTTTAAACCAGATATTCAAGTATGGGTACTGACTTCCGTATATACTGCTTTTTTACCCAAGTTCGGCCTAAATCACGCGCTAAATAGAGCAAGCCTACACATCAAAGGAATAAATGGAGGAAGGCTGGATCAGCCGGTTTAAATTATTGATTGTTCCCATCATAATTTGACAATCAAAAGAGCTAGTCTATAATTAAATTATGTTCTGTCATTAGTTCTTCAGGGATATTGCCCTTATAAACAATAAGACCACTCGCCGGGAGTGGTCTTTGATATGAAATGGAGGTCGATTGCCAGTGCGTACACTGGTGGCCACAGCACTGTATAATTCGAAAGGTAAAGAGGTATATTGCACCGCTAAAAAGATAAACGACCAGCACATGGCGTATGTTCGCAGCACTGATCGTAAAGACCTGGAAGCAGTCGGGTTCACTTTTATCAAACTTTTATCTTTGGATTTCCCTAATGTAAAGGGCTACGCAATCTTCTTTGAAGGTCATGTGGACGACATAATGCCCGCACTTAAATCCATGGGCCAAAATTAAAGGGGGGCAGGCTCAGAGTGTCGATAAAGTCAGACCGAGCAAAAAAGTTCACCCAAGGGTACTCCTGATGTACCGTAAACGGTACGATTAATGTTGCAAGAGCAAGGCATTAATGAAAGCCCGTGATTGAGGCGTACATAAGGTACGTCGATTGAACGGGCTTTCGTTAATAACGCAGCACCCTCCGGGCACAACAATGTTCACTTCGCTCACCAATAATGATGCTATTGGGCTTTTTTGACGGTCTGGGGGCAGGTTAATCCTGCCCTGTCAATATCTTTACAAATTTGCGTTTACCTACCTGAAGAACCATGCCTTCACTCAGATACAGATCTTCTTGTTCATACTTACCACCATTGACCTTAATGGCCCCCTGCTTTATCATCCGGCGGCCTTCGTTGGTTGATTCCACGATTCCATGTTCACTAAGAAATTTGGGCAGCCATACATCGCCTTCATTTGTCATTATTTCAGGTATATCTTCGGGAATATCCCGCTGTGAATATACTAGTTTAAAGCGTTCCATTGCCTGCTCTGCCGCTTCCGGACTATGGAAGGTGGATATTATCTCCACCGCAAGACTCATTTTGGCATCACGGGGGTTCAATTCACCCGTCCGCATTTTTTCCCGCATGGCTTCAATTTCTTGACTTGACACCCGGGTAAGAAGTTCGAAGTAGCGGCAGATCAGCTCGTCGGTAATGGACATGGTCTTCCCGAACATCTCATAAGGTTCGTCATTGACACCTATATAGTTGCCCAGGCTTTTACTCATTTTCTGAACGCCATCGGTACCCTCAAGTATGGGCATCATTAAAGCAACCTGCTGCTCCAGTCCATATTCCTTTTGCAGATGCCTGCCCACCAGAAGGTTAAATTTCTGATCCGTTCCTCCCAGTTCCACATCAGCCTGCAATTCTACCGAATCATACCCCTGCATTAGAGGATACATAAGTTCATGAAGTCCTATGGGCAAACCCTGTTTATAGCGGTTGTCAAAATCATCTCTTTCCATCATCCGGGCCACGGTATATTTCCCTGCCAGCTTGATCACATCAACCATATTCAACGGCATTAGCCACTCGCTGTTGAAGTGCATGATGGTTTTTTCCGGATCCAGAACTTTATAGATCTGTTCCTGGTAGGTACGGGCATTGGCCACAATTTCCTCTTCGCTTAGTTGTTTGCGGGTCTCGGACTTCCCGGTAGGGTCTCCTATACGTCCGGTGAAGTCACCAATAATCAGGTGTATCTCATGGCCCAAATCCTGAAATTGACGCAATTTATTTAAAACCACAGTATGTCCCAGATGAATATCGGGAGCGGTGGGATCCAATCCAAGTTTTATACGCAACGGCTTATTTCCCTGGATGGATTTTTCGATCTTAACCAGCATCTCTTCCCTGGGTACTATTTCTACTACCCCTCGTTCAATTAATTCCATCTGGATCTGAGCCTGTTCTTTTATCGTTTTTTCCACGTTAATACCTCCTTGCCATAAAAAATAATAGCATATTGATTTAAGCATATGCAATAATTAGACCTGCGAACGGTACTGGTAAATATCTAGTACTCTGTGCTTTATGATTCAGCAGGATTTTTCTTTTTTTTGTATAATCATTATAGTAATCAATATTTGTGGGAGGCACACGCATTAGATGGCTAATGATAACCCTGTAATAACCCCTAAACCTAAGCGTCGTCGCAACTGGGGATTGATAATATCGATTTTTTTATTGATCTGTTTTGGCACCTTAATCGGAGCGGCCACCTTTGTCGCCACCGAATTGCCGGCCTTTGATCCCCAGCAATTATCAGGCGTCAACTCAACTTTGTTGTATGACGACAAGGGGCAGGTATTTTCTCGTCTGCATGCTGAAGAAAATCGAACCGAAATCGGTCTGGACAAGGTTCCGGTCGACTTAATCGAAGCCTTCATAGCAACCGAAGATAAAGATTTTTACAACCACCATGGAGTTAATTATAAAGGTATAGTCCGGGCAATTGTCAGGAATTTTCAGTCGGGGGATATGACCGGGCAGGGTGCCAGCACCATAACCCAACAACTCGCCCGCAGTTCGTTCTTAACTTCGGACAAGAACTGGCAACGCAAGGTCAAAGAGGTCTTTTTGGCCTTTAAGCTGGAGTCAACCTACTCTAAAGAAGAAATCTTGGAATTGTATCTGAATAAAATATACTTCGGAGCCGGAGCCTACGGGGTAGAAGCAGCCGCTAACACCTACTTCGGCAAAGATGTCACCCATCTAACTCTGCCCGAGTCATCTCTGCTGGCCGGACTGGTACAGAGTCCAAGCAGCTACAATCCTTTCGCCAACTTCGACCGGGCTAAAGCGCGTCAAAAATTAGTGCTTAACAATATGGTCAGTTGCGGATTCATAACTAGTACCGAGGCTTCCCAGGCCTATGATACCCCTATACACTTGGTTAAGGCTCAGGCCTCCATGGTTAAATATGGTTTTTATGTAGATGCCGTAATTGATGAAGCCCTGCAAATACTGGAAGGCATCAAAGGCTATGAAGACGCTGACAATGCTATGTACCGTGCCGGATTAAACATCTACACCAACATGAATGAACCCCTGCAGTCCTTTGCCGAGGAATTCTATAAAAATCCCGCCAACTTCCCCGGCAACAACAGTAAAGGTGATAAAGTCCAGGTAGGAATGGCGTTGGTTGAGAACGATAACGCCAATGTAAAGGCAGTTATAGGAGGCCGGGAGTATGAGCAGCAGCGTTGTTTCAACCGCGCCACCAATGCTTACCGCCAGCCGGGTTCTTCTATCAAACCTTTGACGGTTTATGCACCTGCCCTTGAACAAGGAAAAATGCCTTTCACCGTATTGGATGATTCGCCTCTTTCATATAAAACCACTACCGGAGTTTGGACGCCGCAAAACTATGATTTTAATTATCGCGGTCTTATTACCATGCGTACTGCAGTACAGTATTCCATCAATACCTATGCAGTGCAAATGGCTGACCTGGTAGGAACACGCCATAGCTTTGATTTCGGTACTTCACTGGGTCTTAGCCTGATAGACAGCCCGGGCAAGAATGACTTGAATCTGGCCGCCCTGGCTCTGGGGGGGTTGACCAAGGGCGTTACTCCTCTGCAAATGGCCGTTGCTTATAGCAGCTTCAGCAATACCGGTATATATAACAAACCCCATTTTATCAGCAAGATAGTAGATAACAAGGGTCTGGTCATATATCAGACCAAGCTCAACCCACAGCGGGTTATGACTGAAGAGACTTCCTGGTTGATGAACAATCTTCTCCAAACCGTGGTAACCAGCGGAACCGGCACCAATGCGAGATTGGCTGATGTTCCCACTGCAGGTAAAACCGGAACCTCTGAAGATTTGACCGATGTCTGGTTCTGCGGTATAACGCCGGTTTATTCAGCAGCTGTTTGGATGGGATTTGATGACCAAAAATATAAGATGAGCAATGCTTTTGGAGGTGGTGCGCCTGCCCTGATGTTCAAGGCCATGATGCAAAAGGCTCACCAGGGGATTAAGGGCGGTAGCTGGCCTATGCCCGGCGGTGTCACCCAGGTCAACGTATGCAATAAATCCGGCAAATTACCAACTGCCTCCTGTTACCAAGACGACATTATTTATGAATATTGTCTTCGTCAGTATGTGCCCAAAGAAAATTGCCCCGGGCATCAAACGGTATTAATATGCACCGACTCAGGCAAACTGGCTAATCCATCCTGCCCGAATACCAAGACCATTATCGGAGTGAAATCAGAAGATAACGGTACGGATCAGAGCAAAATTCCTACGGAAAAATGCACCCTGCATACCGCTCCAAGCCATAATACCGGCCCAGAGCCCAGTACGGTCCAAACCACAACCCCGGGAACAACACCCACGCCCGCTGTTCCCGGGCCAACCGTCAAACCAATAAAGCTCTAGTACTAGTTATGGCGTTACTTCAATTCAATCACGGTAACTCCATAGCCACCTTCTTCTCTCATTCCATCATGGTATTCCTTAACATATCGATGTCCCTTCAGATATTCCCGAACTCCCAATCTTAGGGCGCCTGTTCCTTTTCCATGAATAATGCGTACCTTGTCCAAACCTACCAGGTTGGCATCCTCCAAATATTTATCCAGTTCACTCAGGGCGTCTTCAACGTATTGGCCCCGCAGATCCAATTCAGGAGAAATATGCTTGGCCTTTTCCATAATTCCGGAACTGCGATAGCCGGTCGGTTTTTCCTCAACCGCCTGACTTAAGACCAACTGGTCACGGTGGACGGTTAACTTGATCGTTCCCACCTGCACCACCATGTCCCCCTGAGCATTAGGTCCATCCAATATATAGCCGTATTGATTTATACTTTTTACCCTAACGTAATACCCGGGAGCCAAGTCTTGCTCAGGGCTGGATTTGCTTTCCGGGTTAAGGTCCACCCGCAAGTCCTTGATCCTTTTACTTTTCTTCTCAATTTCATGCCATTTGGGAGGCTGGTCTTTCTCCTTTAGCATTTCCTTCAATTCCTCAATAGCTTCATTGGCCTCACGTTTAATGCGGCGCACATACATATCGGCCTCCGTCCTGGCCTTCTGCAATGCCTGAGACTTCTCCTCCTGCAGGGTGCTTTTGTCACGTTCCAAAGCTTCCCGCTCTATGGCCAGTTGTCTCTGTTCGACCTCCAATTCCTGGCTGCTGATATCAAAATAGTAGCGACTTTCTTTCAATTGGCGTATCATGTTGCCAATTTCCATATCACGCTGCGGAACATATTTACGGGCATTATCCACCAAAGACCGGTCCAACCCCAATCGGGTGGCAATTTCGAAGGCATTGCTCTGGCCCGGAGTGCCTATAGTTAATTCATAAGTTGGTTTGAGGCTTACCGGATTAAACTCCACACAGGCATTCTCCACCCGCTCATTCTGGTAGGCAAAGGTTTTCAATTCGCTCTGATGGGTCGTTACTACCACCCGGGCATGTTTTGACTTAATGTTTTCCAGTATCGCCCGGGCCAGGGCCGCTCCCTCCACAGGATCGGTGCCGGCTCCTAACTCATCCAATAAAACCAGAGAATGCTCGTCGACCTTATTAATAATGTGAATTATATTCTGCATATGTGAAGAAAAGGTGCTCAGGGATTGCTCTATACTCTGTTCATCTCCGATGTCCACAAATATGCTTTTAAAAACCGATATCTGGCTTTTTTCCCGGGCGGGAATAAAAAGACCGCACATAGCCATTATTGTCAATAGCCCTATGGTCTTCAGCACCACTGTTTTGCCACCGGTGTTGGGCCCGGTTATGACCAGAATATCATAGTCTTTTCCCAAGGCTACATTTATAGGCACTGCTTTATCACCTAAAAGAGGATGTCGCGCCCTGCTAAGATCAATTCTGCCTCGGTCATTTACCTCTGGACGAAAGGCATTCATATCAAAGGCCAGATGAGCACGTGCAAACATGGTATCCAGCTGAGTCAATATCTTCAAGTTTAACGACAGCTCATCAACAAATGCCGCTACTTCCGAACTCAAAGCCCTTAATATCCGTTCCACTTCCCGTTTTTCCTCAATCTGCAGGCTTTTTATCTTATTGTTCTGCTCCACCACCGCCAGGGGTTCAATAAATACAGTTGCTCCGCTGGCCGATTCGTCATGTACAATTCCCTTTACCTCATGCCGGTATTCCTGCTTGACCGGAACTACATATCGACCGGCCCGCTCGGTAATTAATGCGTCTTGCAGCAGACTCTGATTATTACCTGAACGGATAAAATTCTGCAAATAATCTTTGATATGCTGGCGAGCCCTCTCGATTTGTTTTCTGATGCTGCGCAGTTCTGAAGATGCATCGTCTCTTAGCACGCCATCTTCGTCAATTGCTTCAAGCAGCTGTTTTTCCAAGTCCGGTTTATCCGTTATACCAGCAACCAGTGCCTTTAATACGCGCACGGAAGGCCCGTTGGTATATTTTACGGCCAGTCGTGATGCTCGCAACAAGTGGTAAATGTGCAGCAACTGGACCGTATCCAGCACACCGCCTTTATGCGCTTTGGCCAGGTAATTTTCGACCGGCTTAACGAAACTTAAAAATGAAGGTTCGCCAAAATGCAGCAGCGCCATAGCTTCTTCCGTCTCATCCAATCTGGCTATAACCCCCTTAAGATCATCACCGGGACGAGTTTCCAGGGCTAATCTTCTGCCTCCCTCCGAGTACGCTCGGGAGGCAAGTTGCTCCTGAATTTTTTCAAACTCCAATTTGGCCAAAACTACTTTTTCCATATTATAATACCCCTCTATAATAGTGACCTTTAGTAAAGGTTGAAGGACTAACCGCGCTTAGCTCCTGCTGATAAGCACGCCAATCCGGCTGCAGGCCTTTTTGCAATTCATTAAAAGCCTGCCTGTATATCTTGACCGTTGTCCGCAATTGCTCATTAGTTAAACGCCGCGCTTCAATCCTTATTCCGGCTGGGCATAACTTCAGTATTTTCGGCAAATCTTCCAGCATACAAAGACTGCGTGAGTTGAAAACATAGAAGCGGCAGTCCGCATCGGTTGCCAACGGAAACTGGTAGGCTTTATCATCCTGTAAACAGTAGTTGTGGCCTACACAGGGTGATGAGCACTTCTCCTGCTTTCCGTTTACCGCACTGCCCAGCATGCAATGCTGCGACAGCATGAGTATCAGTTCACCATGCACCAGTAGTTCGACCTTATCAAAATTAGCGAAGCTATGCAACTGCTCAAAGTTCAATTCCGGTGAAAGGCACACTCCGCCTACCCCCATCTTAACCAGAAGATCAAGGGCATAGCGGTTATAAATGTTCAAATTATAGTCGGTCTGCAACTCAAAGCCATTGGTCAGACCCCATTTAAGGTCAGCCCAACTGGCAATCATCAGACGCCTGAAATCCCCTACCAAATCACGATACATATAGTTATCATCGGGTTTATGTATACGCGGCAAAAGCGGAACTATGGCGTCGACATTCTTCCCGCCCATGGTCAGCAGTTCTTTCAGGTGTTTTTTATTGGGGTAATTGCGAGTGCCCAGTCCCTCGATGCCTATATATACCCGGTCAGCTCCACATTGCAGGGCAATTTCGGTTTGTTCCCCGCTGCTGACCGCAACAGATAGAAGGGGTGTCACATCCCGCCGCCCCGATTCAGTAAAGCTTAGATATTGTTTCCGGGCATCCCGATAACTAAAATCATCCTTAATTTCAGTTTTTCTCCCCTGGAGTATCCTGGCGTTCAACAAATCGATGGCCCTGCGCCGGACATCGTTGATCTCGCTGTAAGGAAGCATGGTGTTAGGATCCCCGCTAATCTTTAAACGCCTTAGTTCAAAGGCCGTATTCCCCATCCTGCCGAGTTTTTCGCGCAGGGTGTTTTCGTCCAGGGGGTGCTGCTGCGCCACTTGGACTATCTGCGTGCTTTGCACCTCAACCCTTATGCCGCTTTCGTCTGTCAAAGCCAGCTGCATTGGCCTCCCGGCAATCATATGTATTTCGCAATCTACGGGAAGTCTGGAATCCGCTTTATCCCGGATGCTCTCCCGGGCTTGCGACAATAGCTGCTCGTCATGGGTCTTGAATACCCTGTCATGAGGAAAAACCCGTCCTTCGATTTTAACGCTAATAATATCCCCGGCTCGCGCTTCTTCTACTTTATGTCCATTCAGCATCATTTCCCGAATTACGCAAGTGGGAGACTTGCCCTGCCCTACCCAAATCGCCAGGCCATCCCCAACCCCAACCGTATCGGTTAATTTGATCTGAACCAGCATATCCCGTTCTTGATTTAACACCCGGCCTATATTAACCCCCCGGTTGTTGGGTCTGGTGGTACTCAGAAACTGTTGACGGTCGGGTATGAAATAACCGGTGCTGAAATGACGGTTGAATACTTTGAGTAATTTATCTTTAACATCGGAATTTATCTTATATTCAGAATCTTTTTCAAGGCAGTCCAATGCTTGCCGGTATGCACCGGTTACCACCGCCACATATTCGGCGCGTTTCATGCGGCCCTCGATTTTTAAGGAGGTAACCCCCGCCCGCTGCAGTTCAGGCAGATATTCAATCAGACATAAATCCGCCGGACTTAACAGGTACCTCCCCTGTTCGGGCAACTTTAAGGGTTGCTTATCCGGGCGGGAGAACAAGTGATACGGCAACCGGCAGGGTTGACTGCACCGGCCCCGGTTGCCGCTTCTGCCGCCTACCATGCTGCTGAATAAACATTGCCCGGAAAAACTGAAGCAAATCGCACCATGAACAAATACTTCCAACTCAACTCCTGCAGCTTCCTTGGTAATCGCTGTTATTTCCGCCATCGACAGCTCCCGTGCCAGCACAATACGCTTGACGCCTTGATCTCTCAGGAATGCAACCCCATCCTGATTATGCAGATTCATCTGCGTGCTGGCATGCAAGCGCAGATCGGGCAGGACTTTTCTGGCCACGTTCATTAAGCCCATGTCCTGTATGATAATGGCATCTACCCCGATCTGTTGAAGCAGGTAGAGATAGTCAAGGGCTGCGCCGAATTCCTGGTTGTCGATCAGGGTATTAACGGTTACATATATTTTTTTCTTACGCAGGTGGGCGTAGACAACCGCCTCCCGCATTTGCTCATCATCAAAGTTCTCAGCGGATTGCCGGGCACTATAGCGCTTTCCGCCCAGATAAACGGCATCAGCCCCGTTCTTCAGAGCTGCCATAAATGAATCCCAGTTACCCGCCGGAGCCAGAAGTTCCATTTCAACTAACCTGCCTTTAATATTTCTCATTTGACCTATTATGCGCAGCAAAAGCGTGTTAAGGGCGTGTTAAGGGGACGGTCCTTTTGACACGCTACCCCTCTCCAAAGCGTGTCAAAAGGACCGTCCCCTTAACACGCTTTTGCTGCGCAGTATCCTTATACTGCGAATTAATTATAGCATAAGCCTAAGTCTTTGGGTTGCTCTCCCGGTCCTCCAGGCGGGCGCTTATTTTGGCCAGCCTTTCTTCAATATTTTTTAATGTATCGGCCAGATGCAGGGTCGGTTGTTCTTCGAGTTCCTCCCCATGGTGGGCAAATATCTCCGCGCGTGACATTTGATCCACAGTAAGCAAAGAATCGCGGGCAGTCTTGGGTATTCCCAGATCGCGCCGCGAAATGGGCTCTTGCTCTTCTTTTAATATGACGCTGAATCCCCCGCAGGACTCCAATATACCTTTATCCACATCATTGATGTCCCGAACCCCTTTTTTTCGCAGTTCCTGCATTAAATCATCCACATTGAACTTTTCCCGGGCTAAATTTTTCTTGATGATCTTGCCGTTATCTATAAGGATGACCGGAACCCCGCTAATCATATTTGACAGCGGCCCGCTTTTCAATCCCACGTAGCCTATGAAATACTCCAAGATAGCCAGGGTTACCAATACTATGATACCTTCATAATAAGGGATGTTTCTGTCCAGGGCTACCGAAATTACCGTGTCACCAACCCCGGTCATCACCACAAAATCAAAGGGCCCCAGTTCGCCCAGAGCCCTTTTCCCCAACAGGCGAATCATGATCAATGCCAGGAAGTACATTCCGGCTACTCTCAAAGCAAACTCCAACATAAGAGGCGCCTCCTCAAATAGCTTCCTGAATTAGTATTTCGCCATGCGCTTTTTGATTATTCTTAAAAGGGTTTATCGCAGGATAAACAATTATTCCTTTATACGTCCTATATAACCTGTAAGTTCATCATAAGTCCAGGTATTGACCACGTCCCTCTTTTCCAGCCATCCCCGGCGGGCATTTAAAACCCCATATCTGGTGAGCTTAAGATCGTTTTTATGATGGGCATCGCTGTTAACGGCTATTTTTATACCATAGTCTTTCGCCCGGCGAGCCAGTTCGGCATCAATATCCAGGCGGTCGGGGTGAGAGTTGATTTCCAAAATAACCTTATTCAGCGCCGCTTCCTCCAATACACGCTCAAAATCCAGTTCATAGGCCGGGCGGCGATTGAGCAGACGACCGCTCAAATGACCGATAATGTCAACATTATCATCTTTAATGGCTTTAATTATTCTTTCGGTCTGTTTTTCCTTATCCAGTTTGAAATGACTGTGAATAGATGCTATTACTATATCCAGATTCTGCAGAATGCCGCTGCTAAAATCAAGGCTTCCATCCTTGAGCACATCTACCTCAGTGCCTTTAAGTATTTTAAAGCCTTCCGCCTGACGGTTGAGTGTGTCGATCTCAATTCCTTGAGATTGCAGGCGCTCTTCACTTAAACCTCCGCTTATGGACAGAGAACGTGAATGATCTGTTATGGCCAGATAGGAATAATTCATGTCCCTGGCCGCTGCTGCCATCTCCACAATCTGTCCGGCTCCATCGCTCCAAGTCGAGTGAACATGCAAATCCCCCTGAATATCATCAAGTTCAACCAAATACGGCAGCTCGCCTGCGCCCGCCGCTTCGATTTCCCCGAGATTTTCTCTCAATTCAGGAGGAATGTAGCTTAGATGAAAACTCTCATATATTTCTTTTTCGCTTCCGGCTCCGGGTATAATATGCCGGCCATTATTATGTAATAGTTTTTCCAGGTGCTCTTTGGATCCGGTAGTCTTTAATAGGCCCGAATAGAACTCAGCCGGGGGAACTATGATGACTTCAAAGGGAATATTAAACTTTAATTTGCCTTTGATGTGCCCTTTTTCCGACAGTTCTACGTATTTTAATTCACGATAATTCAAGATTTTTTGACGTACCGCTTCTTCCTCAAGGGATGCTGCCAGTATGTCAATATCAGTCACTAGAGCTTTGCCTCTCCTGATACTGCCCGCCAGGGAAGCCTGCTTCACCTGCCGGCATGAAAGCAGGAAATCGAGTAATGCTTCCGCCATAGGTAATACAAAACCCAGAGTGCTTTTCTCGCTGCTTTTTTCCAGCATCTCAATGCCTTTTATTATGTTGTACTCGGTCTTCCCCCCCATACCGGGAAGACTTCGTATCTTTTTTGTTTCCGCGGCCTCCAGCAGTTCTTCGAGATTCCGCACCCCCAATTTTTCATAAACCGTTTTTACGGTCTTATGACCTATACCTGGAATGGCCAACATATCTAAAACCCCGGAGGGTACCTCTTCCAGCAGCTTATTAAAATACTCACTGCTGCCTTTTTCCAGCAATTCTTCTATTTTGGCCTTAATCGCCTGACCTACGCCGGGAATTTCCTGCAATCTACCCTGGTCATAGAGATAATGGATATCCTCATCCAAATGATAAATTGAATTGGCGGCCTGTCGGTAAGCCTTAATCTTAAAAAGCTGCTCATCCTTGATTTGCAGCATGTCTGCAATTCTATCAAAGATGGCAGCAACTTCCCGATTGGTCATGTTCTATACCGTCCTATTTCTCTTTTCCTCTTCCAGAACCTTTACCAACTCATCATAGTCTTCCTGAAGCTTATTCAATTCGTCGGCGAGATTAAGAGCAGTCAGAACTGCCACTTTGGTAATGGAGAGGCTATGGTTGCGCTGCTCAATCATGCGCATACGCCGATCAACATAGGCAGCCAGCATCTCGATATACTCGGCATTTTCGCTGCCTTTTACGATATAGTCCTGGTTGAATATTTCAACAGTAACCTTATTTACATTATTGACTTTCTTCCCCTCCAACATTCACTCCCCCTATTTCGGAATTACTAAGTCTATTTCTATATAAATATCAAATTTCCTTCCATCACTTAGAACTCCGTCATTAAGTAGGCTGCCTAATATTGGTTACATTTATATCTCCCAGTTTATAGCTTATCAGTTTTGGGTGGGCGGTCAAAGTAAATGCAACCTTTGACAGAGTAAAATGGACCGGGTTGCATTAAGTTATACAAAAAGGCACCGCGCAAAAGATAAAAATAGTAATAATGCAAATTAATGGATGTAAAGAGGCAAAAACATTGTACTTAACATCAAAAAAAGGGTATGAGTTAACGAGAGTTACAAAAAACTGTTTTTC
>Ga0209340_1001299_pt1 | contig 18709 bp, 22 predicted proteins | sample EPASupsiteSAE323_FD_187266 | JGI IMG/M metagenome (GOLD analysis project Ga0209340, IMG submission 187266) | Bioremediated contaminated groundwater from EPA Superfund site, New Mexico - Sample SAE3-23 (SPAdes) (version 2) | ecosystem: Environmental > Aquatic > Deep subsurface > Groundwater >... | reverse complement strand
GATACTTACAGTTCCACTATTTACCAAGGCTTTTAAACATCCCTTACAAAATTTGTCTACAAAAAATCAAATGGTTGTATGAAACATGGAAAAAGTCTTTGAAGCAAAACAGGAACTGATGTCCGTACTCGGATGGAGCGAAAACCCGTTCGTAAAAGACCTGCGCCTGGAAAACAAAGAAGACTTCCTCAAGTTCTATTGCCCATTCGAATCCGCAAGCATGGTCAAAAAACTTGCGTTCGACACCAAGGCCTGCATCCTCTTGGGCCCGAAGGGAGTCGGAAAGACATCCGCACTCCACTACGTCATGTATTCCCTCCCAAAGGAGGAGTTTGTGACCTTCTTTTTCAAGCAGCCGCCGGAGTCGCTTGACGAGTTCGCAGCTGAAATCGGCGCTGCAAAGCACGGCATCGTGCACAAGATACGCAGCATGTTCGCGGGCAAGAAGCCCAAGGGCGCAACACGCGCGCAGATTGCCGAGCGCGTGCGGTATTTTGACAACCACAAGGTCGTTTTCTTCATAGACGAGGCGCACCTTCTCAAGAACACCGACATGTACATGGAGTTCAAGTATTTGCTTGACGAGCTTCCTGATTTGCGCATGGTGTTGTGCGCACTTGGAAAGGACAGCTTCCCGGACTCGCTTTTGCACATCGTGGGCGAGGGAAACGTGTTCTACCGCAACAAGTTCGCTGCAAAGGAGATGCGCGAAATTATCGCACACCGCATCGCAGCAGTGGGCGGAAGCGGGCTCACGCCTTTTGACTCCGAATTCCTTGAAAAGACGTTCACCGAGCAGAACCTTCTTACTCCGCGCTACGTGTTCGACGAGCTGAACAACTACCTGGCAGACTTGGCGCTTGACGAAAAGAGGATGGACAAGCTGCGCGCAAAGAGGCCGAAAGTGATTTTGGTAACAGACGCAAAAAAAGCAGAAAACAATACTGGCGCTTCACAAACAATTACTCCAAAAATGACGGACCTTGAAAAACAGTATGAGAACGACTCGCTTGTCGCAGGCATCATCGAAGAGTCAAAGAATGCGCGGCAGGCAAAGTCGAACGAAAAAAACATCGTTGACGCTGACAAGAATGCACAGCAAGAGGATGCCGAGGAAAAGAATGAAACCGAGGCAGTAGAATCCTCAGAGCCGAAGGCCAGCGGCCACACACTCAACTTCCTCACAACTATGCACGCAGAATGGTGGGTGCAGCTTTCTCCTTCGCAGCAGCAGATCTTGAGCCTGCTTTTGCCAAGCACCGCCGGGCTTACGCTTGCACAGATTATGGCAAAGACCAAGCTTTCGCAGAACACCGCGTTCAACGCACTCTACCAGCTTCGCGGCGACGACAAGGCAGAGATTGCTCGCAAGCCCGAAGTGCCGTTCCCGTTGATTAGCGTAAAGAAGCAGGTGGTTGGCAAGAAGAAACGCAACATCTACTTTGCAAACGAAAAAATCAGGAACATTTTCACGATGAACTAAGATGACGGACATGAAATTTGGAGGTGCAGATGCAATGGACATAAGCCTGGAGAGATTCCTCGAGCTGGCAGACGCAAACCGCCGCGCAAGGTTGAGCCACGTTGGCGAGATGCCTCTTGGGCAGGTCTATGCGATGCACGCGCACCGCACTTCGTCGCTCAAGTTCTCAGTTGTCGCAGGGGAAGTGTGCGTCGCAATCGACGGCCTTGCTGCGTCGCTAAAATCATATTAGAAAACAAGAATCAAGCAGTCAAAAACAAAGAAAAATCAGACGCAAAAAACAATCAAAAAAGAAACCAAAGGGCCTTCGCAGCTTGTTTCCTGGCAGGGAAACCCGGTGCAACAAACAAGGCAAGCAAAGTACAGCCGCAAGACAACACCAGGTCGCTGGCAGGCGACCCTCGTCTTGCGATAGGGGGGTATTGGAAATGATAAGAGGAACTTTTTCGCTGTTCGACATGGACAGCATAATCCGCAGGTCCGGCGCAGAGCGCGTCGGGGAGGACGCAAGCATCAAGCTGTCCGAAAAGCTCGAGGACTCCGGCAAGGAAATTTTGCTTCGCGCAAAGCAGCTGTCCTACCACGCGGGCCGCAAGCACATCAACCGCGAGGACATCATGCTTGCAGCATCGTACGTGCGCTCATAAGGTGAAACTGATGGAGAAAACCAGCAAGCAAAAGAAAGCCGAAACCAACTGGACCTTCGACTGGCTTGAATAAAATTTTCTTTCAAAGTGCTACTTTTATGTCCCGGCTTTCGCAGAAGAACTTCCAAAAGGTCGCCGAACAGGTGCTCGGGATACTCTACGAACGCTACCCTTCGCCGCTTTCCACCAACGCAATCTCAAAGGAGATGGGCCGCGACAACGAATTCACCGGAAAGGTGATGGACTTCCTTCATACCAAGAGGTTCGTCGCACTGTGTCGGGTGTCAAAGACCGGCAAGCAATTCTCAACCCGCAAGTGCTGGCGGCTCTCCACTGAGACGCACATGAAGTACTCGCACATGTCAACGCGGTGAATTCTTTCTTATGAAAAAATGCAAGCTTGATTTGTTGATTTTACTTGCCAAGAAAGGCGGCCTTGCAGAAAGCATTTCAATATCTACAAGCGGCATTTCAAAAGAGCTCGGAGGCAAGGACAACGGTGCAAGCCAGCAGACTGTCTCGCGCTGGCTCTTGGAACTTGAAAACGCTGGCCAAATAGAAAAGAACGGCAAGCTCGTGCGCATCGCAAGCAAAGGTAGGCAGAAAATACAGGAAATCGCGGATGTTGCAAAGGATTCCCTTTCAGGCAAGACCGCAAAGCCAATCGGCGGTTGTGACATAAAAGGAAAAGTTACAAGCGGTTTCCGCGAAGGCAAATACTACATCGCGCTTCCGGAATACAAAAAACAGCTCACAACCAAACTTGGCTTTTCGCCTTTTGCAGGCACCCTCAACATCAAGCTCTCGCGTCCGTTTGACATCGAGTGCATACGCAAACTTAAGACTACAGGCGGCATGCAGACTGACGAGTTCGTGCGCGACGGACGCTCTTTCGGCCGTTCCAAATGCTTCAAAGTCGTCGTTAATGGAAAAGTAGATGGCGCGCTGATTTTCCCCGCACGCTCGCATTACGGCGACGATGTTGTTGAAGTGATTGCAGCTGTAAGTCTGCGCGAGAAATTGAAACTCAAAGATGGGAAGGAAGTTTCGTTTCGCGTCCTAATCTGAACGCATTGCAAGCTGCTTCTCAATTATTTCCTTTGCTTTCAGCAGGAAACGCTTTGCGTTCTCTCCCGACTCGTCTGCAAAAAGAGTCGCGCCAGCTGCGACATTGTGGCCTCCGCCAACGCCGATTCCCTCGGTTGCTTTTCGGAGCATCACGTTCAGGTCTAGTCCTTTTGCAACAAGCGCGTCAGATCCCCTTGAGCTGATTTTTACGTTGCCGTTCGGGTCGAGCGAGAACCCCAGGATGGGTTTGTTCGGCTCGACTACGCCGCTTGTAAGGAACGAGCCGCAGACTATGCCGACTACCGAGTCCTCGACCTGGCCGCGGCCATCCATAAAGTAGAATGCTCCGAAGTCGGAGACGTGCCTGCGTGCATAGAGAAGGCCTGAACGTATCTGCGTGCGGTGAAGCGTCACCAATGAACGCGCCTGCTCCAGCGCGCCCTTCTCGTGAAGGCACACGCTCATTCCGAGCGTCTCGGCCTTGTGCCTTCCGCACGCGTTGAGCACGGTTGAGAACTCGTAGGCATCGTAAATCTCGATGTTCTTTTCCTCTTTCGGGAACAAGTATACGTTTCCGACCATCGCCTTGATTGCGTGGGGCTTGACCTTGTGGGAATAGGCATAAGTTATCAGCGCAGAAGCAAGCTTCTGCCTCTGTTCAAAATCCAGGTCGTAGTAGTGCAACCACTTGCGCTTGACTTGTTCGGTGCCCGTGCCGTCCTTTTCGGTTGTCTGCCAATCGGTAGTCGACTTGTCGTCCTCAAACAGCGGGATTCCCAAATCATTTACAAAAAGCGCGCACGCCTTGTCGTTGCCGGTCAGACCAGGAAGATAAGGTTCAGTGCAAAAGGAGATGAAGGATACTAGGGTGCGAGAGACGCGGCCGAATGCACGCAGATCCTTTTCGACTTTGATGTGCCCGGTTACGACGCCTTCGTCAACAACCTTCTGATTCGATGGCGAAAGCACGTCCTTGTCCTGCATGTCCCCTACTATGCCGACCATCGCAAGCTCGTTGATAAGCCAGTCTCCAAGGTGCTTGAAACAGAAATACGCGGTTGACGCGGCGCACGCCTCGGTTGCGCCGGATAAGCCGAATAATTCACAGTTGGCTTCGGCCAATCCCAAGGATTTGCGCTCTTCCAATGAAGTGTCGGGTTGGTGATGGTCGATAATAATCATTTTCTCGGGTGCAATCTTTGCAAGTAATTTCTGCGCCTGGCCGGAACCGAAATCAACCACGATGACGTTACGGTCGCTTGCCGCAAGCCGCTCGATTGCCTTGTCATCAAGCTGCCTGAAAGTGATTTCCTCGTACTGCTTTTGCGAAAGCCGGAACGCACGGCACACGATTGCGCCGCTTGAGAGGCCGTCGGCGTCGTAGTGGTGCGCAATCACAGGCTTTTCCATCGAAAGCGCGCGCTTGCCGATTGCCTTGCAGTGCTCGTAGAACTGTTCGCGGTTATCGCTTGCCCCGGTTTCAGCGGCCATAAGTATTGTGTGTGATGGAAAACAGAATAAGGTGTTGCGTCCGTTGTGAAGGCGCTTTTTTATACGGAAACATATTAAGTTGAGGCAAATGAAAGGAAAGGCGCAAGGCTCATTCGAATACGTCCTGATGCTTTCGGGAGTCCTGCTCATCGTAATAATGATAATATTCATACTCCAAGGCACCGTGAGCTCCGCAAACAACACGGTCGGCGCACAAAGTTCAACGGTCAGTTCGCTTGTTGACGCGACCAAGTATACCCCTGGCGCAAATCCTGCGTTCTCCCCCGACTCGCCAAAGGACGGCGCAACCGCACGCGAATTGCAGACAGTAGCTTACGTGGAGGAAAAAGACGCTGCGCTGAACGGGCTTGAGTTCTCCTGGAACAGCACCAACTACGCCATCTACAACGGAAGCCAGGTACTTATGATGAACTTCGACAACGTTGCGGCCCTTGGGGAAACCACCGCCATCCCCCGGGGCAGCTCAGTATACCGCAACAATGGGACGGTCACCGGCGCCACCTGGACTGCTAATGGAAAATACGGCGGCGCGTTCAACTTCGACGGCAACGACGTGGTGAGCGTGCCGATAAACTACCGGCTTTCGACCACCCGCGGGCCCAGCACCCTTGAGGCGTGGATCAAGCCGTTCACAACCGCTGACTGCAGCATAATCACGGACAACTGCCTTGAATGGGGGTTCACGCTGTCCGGCGGCAACGTCAATGGATACATCTTCACGCGGGTGTCCGGCGGCCCCGTCTTGCCAAACCAGTGGTACCACATAGCGCTAGTGCATGAACACCCCACGGGGCTCACCAATACCCTGATAAAAATGTACGTCAACGGGGAACTGAAGAACACGGCCACGCGGACCGTGAGTTCCGATGACGCATACACCGACAGCCCGTTCTGGATCGGACGGGACGGCTGCTACTCGAACCCGGGTTTCAACGGGACCATTGACGAGGTGCGCGTGTGGAACCGCGCGCTTTCCGCGCAGGAAGTCCGGATGCACTACATGACCAACCTTGCCAAGCTCCAGCCAAAGGCGTGGCGCTTTGATTCCAACGTTTCCGTGTCATCCGGGCTGAACAGCTACCAAATCAGCACTACCTCGGACAAATTGCAAAGGAAAGCCACCGAACTGCGCACGGTCCGCGGCTGCTCCCTGCCCTGGCCGCTTTGCTGAACCAAAGGTGCATTCGCCCATCAGGCTCTTTAGCCCAGACGCAACAAGCATAAATAATCCGCAAAGCCATACCTTGTTTTGGGGGGATTTGTATGTATTCAAACGACGTTGAGAACGCGGACCTGAGAAAGGCGCGCGCAAGCATTGCAGAGGAGCTTGAGGCAATAAGCTGGTACGAAAAGCGCATCGATAGCGTAAAGGACGCCGAGCTTGCGAAGATTCTTGCGCACAACCGCGACGAGGAAAAGGAGCACGCGGCGATGCTCATCGAGTGGGTGCGAAAGAACGACAAGACCCAGGATGATGCGTTCAACAAGCACGACTAGGCATTTGCCTGGCGTTCTCTTTTTCTTTTAAAAAAAAATAAGTTGGGAGGAAAGGAATTCCCACTCAGATTCTTTTCTTTCCTTCCTTTCTGATTGCCTCGGCGAACTTCTTGATTTTGTCGCCAATCTTGGCGTCCTCGAACGCATTGCCGACCTGTATTCCGTCCGCTCCGCTTGCGATTACCTGCGCACCAGCCTGTGGAGTGCGCACTCCGCCGCCGTAGAAGTAGAACATCTCGTGGTTGCACGCTGCAGCCACGCCCTTGATGAGCTCGTACGGCGGGTTGTCGATTTCAGCCCCGCTTCCGGAGTCGGTAATCACTACGTGGGAGCCGGAGTACTTTGCCGCAAGCGCGCATGCCGCAGCAAGGTCGGGCCTGTCGCGGGGAATGAGGTTTGCGTTTCCAATCCAGCCAACAGCACGGCCCGGCTCGATAATCAGGTAGGTTGTTGCGATTGCTTCAATCTTCATCTTGTGCACAACCGGCGCGGCCTGAATGAGCGCGGTCGATATCCAGTACACGTCGCGCGAGTTGAGCATGTGCATAAAGTAGACTGCGTCTGCATACTGGGTAAGGCCGGACACGTTGCCGGGGTAGAGCACTACAGGGATGCTGACTTCTTCCTTGATCATGCGGGTAGTCTCGTCAAGCTGCGAGCCCTGAGCGCCGATGCTGCCGCCAAGCAGGATTACATCGGCCCCGTTCTCGTACGACTCCTTTGCAAGGGCAACTGCGCGCTCCAGGTAGATCTTGTCCGGGTCGATTAGCGAAAACAGCATCGCTCCCTGCGACTCCAGCTTTTCGTGGTAATACTTCTCGGTTTTGCCAATTGAACGTGTGGGTAACATAGCTGCAACCTACCTCTTGAAACTTGATAAGAAGTTTAGGCGCAAGGACTTAATACTTGTTGTCCATTAGTTCTACGCCCTACAGGCAATTCAAAAACCAGCAGTGCTACAGATGACAAACGCAGGCCTTGACGAACTCATAAACACCATAGCCAAGGCCACAAACAATGACGTGGATTCGATTCGCAAGCAGGTCAAGGAAAAGCAGGCCGAGTTCTCGGGATTGCTTACCGAAAAGGGCGCTGCGCAGCTTCTGGCGCAGGAAGCCGGAGTGGAAGCTGCAAGCGACAACAACGACGAGGACGCCTCGGCAGTAGTCCCGCTTGCGGATGCGATGGAGCAGGCCGACGTGTTCGTGCGCGTAGTCTCGGTGTTTGCTCCCAAGGGGTTTGAAAAGAACGGCCGCAAGGGCCGCGTGTGCAACGTGCAAATCACCGACGGCAAGACCAAGGCGTCGCTTGTTCTTTGGAACCGCGACGTTGACTTGGTTGAATATGGGAAAATTGAGCGCAACGACTTCCTTTTGATTCGCAACGCGCAGGTAAAGTCAACAGAGCCGCTTGAGCTGCAGTCCTCGATGCTCACCAAGGTCATTGTAAAGAAGCCTGATGAGATTACGACCGAGCTTTCGCAGCTTGCTGCGGGCATCCTTTCAAACACGGCCATTCCTGTTCGCAAGATTTCCGAACTCTCCGACACTGAGCCCGAATTCGACCTTTACGGCCGCGTTCTTCGGGTTGACGAGGAGAAGGAGTTCGTGTACAAGGACGGCCGGAAGGGCAGGGTTGCCAAGCTCCTGATTGCGGATGGCTCAGGGACTTGCCGCGTAATCCTGTGGGACAAGAACGCCGACATTTCGCAGCGGGCCAAGGTAGGGGATGCCTTGAAAATAGAAGGCGGCTACGCAAAGAAGGCACTCAACTCCGAAGCTTTTGAAATCAACGTTGGCTGGAAGGGACACGTATTCCTGCACCCCAAAAAGCACCCGCTTGGCGACAAGGAAAGCGTGCTTTCGGCAATGTACAAAGAAAAGCCTCTTGCAAGCGCTGCCGAGGGCGACGAGTTCATATCCTGGGGAACGATTACAAGCATCGACAGCGCAGCTGTTGTGAAAAAGTGCCGCGCCTGCAACACCTCAATCAAGGCAGGTGCCAAGGCGTGCGAAAAGTGCGGCGGAACCAACGCACGCGACCTGCTTGTTGTCTCTGTTGTTCTCAACGACGGCACCAAGGACGTGCGCGCGGCGTTCTTCGACAGCCAGGCAAAGGAACTTCTTGATGTCCACGAACTCACTGTGGACATGGACACCGTTGTGCGGCTCAAGCGCGAGTACCTGATTGGAAAGAAGGTGCGCGGGGTCTTCTCGGCAAAGACGAACTCGTTCTCAGGCAACCTCGAATTCACGGCAAGGCACGTGATTTCGGTAAAATAGAAGGAACGCCAAAGGCCTATGCTAGGGTTCTTGTTCTCTAAAAAATCAGGAATTAAAAAAGAAAAAAAAAGAAATAAAGAAAATCTTTCAACTTATCCTTTCTTTGAAAGTCCCTTCTTCTTGACGAAGACCCAGATCTTCTTGGTCATCTCGGACGGAGTGATTGCTCCATTTCCGAAGACTTCTCCGACAGTTGTGTCCTTCACGCTTGCGAAGGAGATGGTGTAGCCACCAAAAGGCTTCTTTGCTGCCATAGGTTTAAACCCCTCCAAATTTGGTTATTGTTTGAATGATCGGGAAATTTCTCTACACGTTTTTTAGACGCGTTTTGCTCTCTCCCCACCTTCCAACCAATTAAACAAATTCCGTTTATAAGCGTTTTTACGAGGGCACGAGGGAAAATCGGGCTGCAGGGGGTATATTAAGAGGTAAATCGGAGTTGCCCGACATTACTTTTTGAAGAGCCAGCCTATGACTGGTAATGCTCCGAATCGTTCGCGGAAGCCCGGCGGCTTGTCCGGAATCGCTAGGTGTGAATTGTACTTGCCAAGGTGATAGTTTAGGATGGCGTTGCTGCTTTGCGCCTCGGTCGGAACCCGCTTCCAGGCCGCGGGAAGGGTACCGCATAAGTCATACGTGCCGTTGCCTTCGTCTCCTAATTTTTTTACCCTAACCCCGGGGGCGCTTCGGAGCCGGAGAATCGGCGCGGGAGAATAATACGTTTCCTGGACGGAGCATTTCGCGGTTCCTTTGCGCACCTTTTCCTCTGGCGGGTGACGGGTGACGGATATGATTGCGCCGTCCCTTCCGCCTTTTCCCATGTTGGTGAAAACCACGCTGAACTTCCCCTTGTCGCGAAAGCGCCTCACCAATCGGAGGAGACGCGCCTGCGAGAGAGCAGTAATCCCATCTGAGGGAAGGCCAAGCAGAACGTGCGCGTCTTCGGGAATTTCCGAAGATTTTGAGGGTATCGCGTGCCCCTGGAAATAGAAGCCCAGAGAGGTTCCGATAGAATCGTACTCGGCGTTGATGCGGTTTACGGTTTTTTGCAAATCTTCCGCGTCCTCTGCGTTGCTTGCTTTCGGGCCTTTCTGCAAGTTGGACAGTTCCCCGGCAAGTTCTTTCTTGCGTTCAAGTTCGCGGGCGGAATAGCCGGTGGCGTGGACAAACTTTGCAAGCGGGTTGAAACCAATGCAGGGGTCAAGATAGGCAGTGCTGCGTATTTGGATGTGCTCTGGGCACCGCCTGTTTTTTTTGAACTCGGCAAAGCGCATACAATACTACCCTTGCCCCGGCGCTTAAAAAGCCGTTTGGGAACCAGTAATTTCACCGGAAATGCGGCCTGCTTTTTATTTATAAGGTGCACAGAGATGTTTATCCATTCAGGAAATGCGAAAATGCCCGCAATTATGCGCGGCTCTTGCGGAGTTGGTGTAGAATGGCAAAGGAAAAGTCATCTCCAGTAATGGAGATAGAAGCGGAAGAAGAGGTCCAGCAACAGGCTGTTTCTAGCGACACGGGACCTCGCAGGATAACTAGCATTTACGAGCTTCCCGGAGTGGGGGAGTCAACTGCAAAGAAGCTTGCAGAGGCAGGTTACGAGAACCTTGACCAGGTGGCCAAGGCCCGGAGGATGGAACTCCAGGAAATCGGCGGCATCGGCGAGATGACTGCGGAAAAGATTATCGAGGCTGCAAAGGAAGCCATGGGGATGGGCTTCGAGCGCGCTGACATCGTAATGATTAGGCGGCTCGCAATAGAGCGAATCACGACCGGCTCTGCTGAGCTTGACACGTTGCTTGGCGGCGGGGTGGAGACGCAGGCGCTCACCGAGGCTTTTGGGAAATTCAGCTCCGGAAAAAGCCAGCTCGCGTTCCAGCTGTGCGTCAACTGCCAGCTCCCAAAGGAGCAGGGCGGCCTGGGCGGCGCAGTCATGTTCGTGGATACCGAAAACACGTTCCGGCCCGAGCGCATCAAGCAGATGGCCGAGGCAAAGGGGCTGGACGTTGACAAGGTGCTCAAAAACATATTCGTGGCACGCGCATTCAACTCCGACCACCAATCGCTTCTCATCGAGAAGGCGGACAAGCTGGTTCGCGAGAACAACATCCGGCTAATCATCATAGACTCACTGATGTCCGAGTTCCGCTCGGATTATCTTGGGATGGAGATGCTTGCAAGAAGGCAGCAGAGCCTGAACAAGCACCTGCACCAGCTGCAGAAGCTTGCGGACACGCACAACCTTGCAGTGTACGTGACCAACCAGGTCATGGAAAAAGTCGGCATGCTCTTTGGCGACCCGACAGTTGCAATTGGAGGTAACATAGTTGCACACCAGACGACATATCGGCTTTACCTTCGCAGGAGCAAGGAGGACCGCAGGATTGCAAAGCTGGTTGACTCACCCAACTTGCCGGATGGCGAGTGCGTTTTCAGGGTGACTGAAGCCGGACTTAGTGATGTGAGATAGGCTCTTTTGCCTATTTTCCATTTTCTTTGTTTTTTCTTTTATTTTTCCAATCAGCCCACCCGGCCTTTTCTTAATTGTTGGCCTGCCCTATTGTGATGAGTGAATGATGCGATGAAAATACTTGGCACGGTAATCTCCGCTCTTGAAAGCCCGTCAACTAATGAGTTCTTCTTCGTAGTCGGCTCAAAGGACGTCCGCAAGGGCCAGTATGTGCAGGTGGGCGACTCCGGCGAGCCAATCATCGCAACGGTTTCGGACTTGTTTTCTGCAAATCGCTATTTCGAGCGGCCGGAGAGCATTGCGGAGTACGAGAAGAACTTCGCAAAAACAGGCGGTTCATTCTTTGACCATTTTCCCGTAAGCGACTGGGAATACCTTGTTGCAAAGTGCTCGGTGCAGGGAAAATACTCCAAGGGCAAACCACCGCTCAGGGTTGGGTTTCCGCCCTCGCCGGGAAGCAAGGTGTCCGAAGCTCCGCACGAAGTCATCTCCGAATTCCTACAACTGGACCCTGAAGGGCTACATTTGGGAAAGATGCTTGCACACGACCTTGAAGTCAAGGTGGGTCTTGGAAAACTTCTCCAGAAGCACCTTGCAATACTTGCAATGAGCGGCGCAGGAAAGAGCGTGCTTTCAACAGTAATCATCGAGGAATTGCTTTCGCGCGAGAAGGAAAAGGGCCGCGTGGGCGTGGTCGTGTTTGACGTGCACGGCGAGTACACCTCGTTTGCCGACAAGCGCAAAAACTATGAGTGGGCGCAAAAGACCGAGGTAATCGACGGCAAGAAAGTGCGCATTGCGACCAAGAGGCTTGCGTCAAAGGCATCCGAATATTTGCCAGACTTGTCACCCGCACAGGCACGCGAGCTTTCGCGAGTAATCGCATACTTAAAGCAGACCAAGGTCGACGAGGAAGGAAATGAGATTCCGTTCGACCTTTCCGACGTGCGTGCCCACATCGAGGCTGACGAGGAAATCAAGGACAACGTCAAGGCCCCACTCTTGGCAAGCGTCGAGTACCTGATGTCTTTGAGGCTTTTTGCAAAGAACGATTATCCGAAGGCAAAAGATATTGTGCGTCCGGCTGGGCTTACGGTGTTCGACCTGTCCACGTTCACAAACCAGAAGCGCAGGCAAATCATAGTCGCTTACTTTGCGTCGAGGCTTTTCGTGCAGAGGCACAAGGAAAAAATCCCGCCGTTTGTGCTGTTTGTCGAGGAGGCGCACAACTTTGCGCGCGAGCAATCCAAGAAGGGTGACAGCGCTGCAAAGCACGCAATCGAGCGCATAGCGCGCGAAGGCAGAAAGTTCGGCGCGTGCCTTGTGCTGATATCACAGCGTCCGGCAAACCTCTCCACCACTGCACTTGCACAGTGCAATACGTTCATCATACTTCGCGTGACCAATCCCAACGACATCAAGCACATAGGCGAGAGCTGCGAGGCCATGGATGCCGGCGCGCTCTCCCAAATCACAACCCTTCGCGTAGGTGAGGGCGTAATCATCGGCGAAGCCGTAGGTAGTCCTGTTTTTGTGCGAATCCGGATGCCCAAGAGCGCAAAGGGCGGAAGGCTCGGCGGGCTTGAGGACATTGCCAAGAAGTTCGAGACTGCGCCGGGCGCGGTTCTTTCGGACTCGGACTTGGACGCATTCGTATAGAAATGCGGTTAAGCGGCTTTGCACAAGAAACGTTTTTCAAGAACAGGTGCATCATAATTTTCAAGGGGAAGTATTGCGTATGAAAAAGAGACCGGTTCCCGAAGACAAACAAATTATCCCAACACTCGGCGGTTTCCCACAGGAGGGGAAATTTCCTTTCCCGCGCTTTGCTGCAAAGATGATGCACAAGGCCCTTTCCGCGCCGGTGATTGACGTTTTCCAGACCAAGGATGAAGTGGTTGCCACAATTGAACTGCCCGGAGTCAAGAAGGAGAACATCTCGCTCAAAGTCTCGGCCAACGCGCTGCTTTTACAGATGCGACAGGGACACCGGGAGGAAAAGCACGGGACCGGGCACTACGAGTACTCCGCACGCTTTGAGGGCCACTCCGAGTCCGTGCCACTTCCTGCACGGGTGGACTCGACGAAGGCCAAAGCCACGTACAAGAACGGGGTTCTTGAAGTGCGCGTGCCAAAGGAAGCGGATGCCACAAAGGCAGGCAGCGTAAAAATAGATTGAATCGCTTGCTGGCGTAATTGCGGCGAAAAACTCGGCCGGCCAGGAATACCGCCCGCCTACTGCCGCAACGCCCCCTTTTTTACTTTTTACAGGCCTAGTTCATACCATAGGCTATCAGCCGGATTGCTATTTATCATGGAAAAGAAAATCACCAAGCAAGACATCGAGCGCGTCGCGTCAATCGCCCGGCTTTGCCCGTCACAGGACGAGCTTGAGGGTCTTACAGCAGACGCGAACGCAATCCTGGAATACTTCTCGCTCATTGATGAAATCCCTGATTCGGTCGAGCCGAAGACATACGTGCTTTCGCACGACAACGCGCTGCGGCCCGACGAGCAGAAAAAGACGGACCCGAAGGGAATCCGCCGCGGTTTCAACAAGCAGCAGGACAACTACATGCTTGCGCCAAAGAGCTTCTGAGTGGAAACCAGATGGAACTTTCCAAAACGCTTTTCACAACCGACGCCATCAAGTCCGGCAGGCTCACTGCAAGCGCGAACCTGGAAAACAAGATTGCCCGCGTGCAGAAATACGACGGCGCAGTCCGGGCGTTCATTGAAACCTACTTTGACGATGCAAGAACAGCGGCAAAAGAAATTGATGCAAAGCTCGCCACAAAAAAGCCCGTTGGAAAGCTTGCGGGCTTGGTTGTTGCGGTGAAAAACGTGCTTGCGGTCAAGGACAAGAAGCTGACTTGCGCGTCCAAGATGCTTGAGAACTACGTCGCGCCTTACGACGCGGCAGTTATCGAGAAGCTGAGAGCAGAGGATGCGATAATCATCGGAAGCCTCAACTGTGACGAGTTCGCGTGCGGGAGCGACAACACAAAAAGCGCGTTCTTTGCAACAGTAAACCCAGTAAGCTTCCAAGAAGAGAAAGGCGAAATCACGAACATTTCCACTCCAGACAAATACGTCCCCGGCGGCTCCTCAGGCGCAAGCGCAGCAGCTGTTGCAGCGGGATTCTGCGACCTTGCCCTTGCAACTGACACCGGCGGGAGCATCCGCTGCCCTGCAGCATTCTGCGGCGTGACCGGTTTCAAGCCCACGTATGGTAAGGTGTCGCGCTACGGCATGGCGGACATGTCGATGAGCTTCGAGCAAATCGGGCCAATGGCGCCGGACGCGTACGGATGCGCTTTGCTTTTGTCAGTAATTTCCGGAAAGGACTATCGCGATTCAACTACTTCAAAGACAACTGCGATTTCCGCGCCTGCACCTGACTTTGGCACTACAAAAAACAAAATCCGCATAGGAGTGCCCAAGGAATTCTTCGACGGCGCTAACCCCGCAATCGCAAAGGCAGTCAAGGACGCAATAGGCAAGTTTGCAGCAAAAAGCGGGTGCGAGCTTGTTGACATCTCAATCCCGGCAGTCAAGTTCGGCATCCCCGCATACTACCTTCTTGTTTACAGCGAGTTCGCATCTGCGATGCAAAAGTACGACGGCCTCAAATACGGCGCAAAGCCTGAGGCAAACGACGAGCTTGTGCCTACTGTGAGCAAGGTCCGGACGGCCAACATTGGAAAGGAGTGCAAGCGCCGCATCATGCTTGGAACGTACATCACCACCAAGGAGCACAAGGACGCCTGGTACACCAAGGCACTCAAGGCCCGCGCGTACGTCCGCGCACAATTCGACGATGCGCTTGCAAAATGCGATTTCATAGTCGGGCCGACTATGCCCAACCTGCCATGGAAAATCGGCGAGAAGGCAGCAGACCCGCTTCAATCATATTTAGAGGACGTGCTTACTGTGCCCGCAAACCTGTGCGGCCTGCCTGCAGGAAGCGTGCCGTGCGCAAAAATCGGAATGCTGCCAGTTGGGCTTCAAGTAATTGGAAAGCGCGGCGCAGACTACGAGACGGTTTGCCTGATGGCGCAGATTGAATCAACATTACGCGATTGAAAATGGACGACTCCGAACTTACAGTAATGATTGGATTGGAAATCCACGTCCAGCTCGCCACAAAATCAAAGCTATTCTGCAGCTGCAACACGGACTACCAGACTGCAGAAGGGCCTAACGAGAACGTGTGCCCAACCTGCACCGCACAGCCGGGCACCAAGCCGTATGACATGAATGCTTGCGCTTTCGAACAGGCACTCAAGATTGCGCTCGCGCTTGGATGCGACAAAATGCGCGATAGCGTGACGATGCAGCGAAAGCACTACTTCTATCCCGACCTTCCCTCGAACTACCAGCGCACGTCAACCCCGATTGCAGAAGGCGGGAGCCTTGCAGGAGTCTCGATTACCGAAGTCCACATCGAGGAGGACCCGGGAAGATACGACCTCAAGACCGGCATCGTCGACTTCAACCGTGCAGGAGTGCCGCTTCTGGAAATCGTCACCGACCCGGTAATCACGTCTCCTGACCATGCGCGAAAGTTCCTCGAGGAACTGCGGGCTGTGCTTGACTACTTGGGCGCGGCACGCGACGTCGAGTCAGGAAGCATGCGTGCTGACGCAAACCTCTCAATCAAGGGACACAACCGCGTTGAGGTAAAGAACATCAACTCTTTCCACGGAGTGTTCTCCGCGCTTACTTACGAAGCTGCGCGCCAGAAGAACATGGTAAAGAACGGCCTCGAACCCGACCGCGAGACTCGGCACTATGACGAGGACCGCCAAATCACTATGGGCATGCGGAAAAAAGAGAGCGTGGACGACTACCGATACATACCCGACCCGGACGTGCAGCCGATCGCGATTACAAAGGAACAGCTCAAGAAAATCTCCGACTCGCTCCCCGAATTGCCGCGCAAGAAGATGGAACGCTTCAAAAGCCAGTACGGCGCAAGCGACGACGAATCATTCGCACTGTGCATGGAACTTGCGATGGCGGACGCCTTCGAGCGCATTGCAAAGAAAGTGGATGCCAAGCTTGCTGCTGGCTTCATGCGCGGCACGCTCAAAAAGCAGCTGAACTTCCGCTCGTGGGACTTTGCAAAAATCGCTCCAAAGGAACAATTCATTACTCAGCTCCTCCTAATACTTTTTGAAAAGAAAGTGACGGACAAGGTCGCGGAGAAAATTCTCATTGACGCGATGGATGACAAGACCGGCGCAAGCACAGCCGAGCAATACGCGCAGTCCGCAGGGCTTTTGGGAGTCCAAAGCTCCGACGAGCTTGGCGCAATAATCGAAAAGGCGATTGCCGATAACCCGAAGGCTGTTGCCGACTTTGCTGCTGGAAACGAAAAGGCATTGCAATTCATAGCGGGAAGCGTGATGAGGCTTTCGCGCGGAAAGGCAGACCCTGCTGCGGTTCAGGAGATTCTCAAAAAGAGGCTATCGAAATGACCCGTGCAAAGATTATCGTAGCAACTACTAACAAGCACAAGGTGCAGGAAATCCGCCAGATTGCGGAGATACTCAAATGGGACGCCGACCTAGTTCCGCTTTCCGATTTTTCTGACGCACCCAAAGTCGAGGAGACCGGCAAGACCTACGAGGACAACGCCAAGATAAAGGCAGTTGCAGTGGCTTCGCGCTATGGGATACCCTCGCTTGGCGAGGACTCCGGAATGGAAGTCAACGCGCTTGCAAAGACCCCGGGAGTCTATTCGGCGCGTTTTATGGACAAGGCGGGAAAGATTTGCGGTTGCACGTCCTCGATGTGCGCGCAGGGAGCTGCAAACCGCGACATCATAAGGCAGCTTGGAGGCAGCGAGACCGAGGACCGGAGCGCGCGGTACGTGTCGGCGGTGTGCCTTGCTTTCCCCGACGGGAAGGTGTTCTGCGCAAAGGGCGAAGTCAAGGGCCGCATCGCGGACAAGGAACGCGGAACAGAAGGGTTTGGCTTTGACCCAATATTCATGCCGGAAGAGTACGATTACGAACAGACCTTCGGAGAGCTTGGCCAGAGGGCGAAGGACACCATCAGCCACCGCAGAAGGGCGCTTGAGGCACTTGTTGCAAAGATTGCGAAGAAATAACTTATTTTCTTAGAAAAGAAGCGGGCCCGGCGCGACTCGAACGCGCAACCGCCTGGTTGCTCCTGCCGAAGCAGAGTAGAACAATAGTCCGAACAATAGTCGGGCTCTTGCGGCATTCGAAGCCAGGCACTCTGTCCGTTGAGCTACGGGCCCAGTTCTAATTATTAGGATTGCAAACAAACAAAAGCCATAGCAACGACCATATTATTTTGGATATTTCAGGTCGATGACAAACTTGGTGTTTTGGATGCAGGAAAAGAAGCTCAAACCTTTTGGAAAAAGAACAATCAAGCTCGGAAAAAGCACGCTCGTGCTGCGGCCAGCAAAGCAGACCGACGCCAAGGCGCTCAACAACATAGTCAACGAACCCGGAGTGAACGACTTTCTGATGGTAGAAAGCCCGTTGAGCCTGCAATCCACTAAAAAAGCCCTCAAGGAAGACAAGAAACGCCTCTGGATAGTCTCCGAGCTTGACAACACGGTGGTCGGCTCAATCAGCTTAAGGCCCGGAATAGGCCGCAACGACATAGTCTGCCACTTCGGAATCGCATACTCAAAAAAAGTCCATGGTAAGGGCGTCGCAAAGGCAAGCCTTGGAGCGTGCTTTGACTGGATGAGACAAACCGGGTTCGACAACTGCACCGAGCACGTGCTTGACAACAACAGCCGCGCAAGGAAGTTCTACAAGAAAATGGGCTTTAAGGAAATCGCCCACACCCCGCGGCAGATGCGGACTAAAAAAGGGATAATCGGAACGTACGTAATACAGAAAACGCTATAGGCGAAAGTATGGACCCGACTCGGAAAGTGAACCCGGTTTTTGTGCTGAACCTGCGCAAGACGCTGTCCAAGTGCGGACGGAACCAGGGCGTGCAACAGGCAGGCCTGCTTGATACTGAACCGCCGATACACGGAGAAACCGTCTCCGAAATACCGGTTGACCCGAAGAAGAACCGGGAAGTCTTGGACAAGTACCGAGAGAGGTTCAATATGCCAAAGGCCGCAACCGACGAGCAAATCATAAGCGAGATTGCAAACCGCAGGATTGCCGAGTGCGAAAAAAAGGAGTCCCGTTTGCCTTCGCTTTACGGGCTTTCAAAAGGACTCGCGCTTGACACATACCGGCCGGCGGAATCGGAATTAATCCACATCCGCATAACGCGAAAATAGGTACTTTGCAATGCCAAAATGCAGCAACGGCGGCTCGCCGCTTGAAAAGACGGTCACCAGGCTCTTGGCGTGCGACCGCGCGCCCGAACCCAAGGTCAGCTTCATCCCGCACAAGTGGGAACTCAACGACGGGCACCTGCTGGTGGAGATTGACGCCAACAAGTACGCGGGAATGATAAACCAGATGCGCAAGCACTACCAGATGTACCGCGAGGGCCCCGCGGAGCTGATGGAGCACCACATAAACATGCGGCTTTCCAAGTGCCGAGTCCCGCGCGGCAGGGAAGTGCACGAGCAATACTTGTTCGGCTACGACTACAAGGACGGCATACTCTTGATGAGGGTAAGCAAGAAGAATGGCGAAAAGATGCCGACTGCGGAAACTAAATAAGAAAGAAAAAGCGGGCCCACGGGGATTCGAACCCCGGTCTGAAGCTCCGCAAGCTCCCGTTCTGTCCAAGC